>ERZ791919.153-NODE-153-length-86515-cov-11.755621_pt1 | contig 86515 bp, 131 predicted proteins | sample MGYA00510137_ERZ791919 | MGnify/ENA primary metagenome ERZ791919 (study PRJEB30046, sample SAMN00792059) | human gut metagenome | study: EMG produced TPA metagenomics assembly of the A metagenome-wide association study of gut microbiota in type 2... | reverse complement strand
AAATAAAAACAATTTTTTCAGTTCTGTATCTGGAAAAAGAAGAAAAACGAAAAGGGTGCGCCATAGACTTATGACACACCCTCATTAAACCTCATACTATTGATAAGTCGTGATGCAATTCACATGGTTGTTTGTAGGTACACTCATAGGCTTGTTGCCTTACTATAGGCTGATGATTTAACCCGCTTGCCGATACGCGAGATTTCTGGTATTACCAGACATATCGCGTTGATACAAGGCGGGTTGAATAAACCGATACCTCCTCGTGTACCTCGTTTGGCAATAACGTTGTCTTTATCTGAGAGCGTGGCACGTAGCTATAGCAGCTTGATTTGAGGGCTGTTATAATCGCCGGATGAAGCTGGGGATTCCCAGCATTAGCCGGCGAGCACAACAGGCACTCATAAATTCACTCTCCTCTAAAGACTACCCTCGTGCTCGGGTGGTTCCATGACCGATGGCTCGGCACAATACTTTATGATTCTGATTTGACACAGGATTCGCCAGAATAGATGATCCAGGACGTCGCAAGTAGTATACGACGACGTCCAGGATCAACTACTCTGGTTAGAGAACCTGTTGCATAAACTTCTGCCATCCATCAGGGAGTGGTGGTGTGCGCCACCGGTGGAAGTCATACGGACTGGCACATTTCTGTACTTCGTTGATGAGCTACGCCTTGTGCGTCATACGAAGGTCCCGAGTTATCTCAAGTCGTAGACTTGGGTAACTCGAGGCCCTTCAGTTTGAGGTCTTCGAGGCGTCGCCTGAATCTATCCGTCCTTCTCCCACGTCCGTGTGCTCGGTTACAGAGTCTGCCGGTCAGAAGATACTGCGCATAGCTATATCAGATTGATAATATCCTGGTGGAGAGGATCGCTGGACCATCTCAGATTATGAGATGCTGTCCGCGATCTTCGAGACCGGATGTTTAAAACCTTGCGTCTTCATTCCGGCAAAATCCTTGCGCTAGGATGCTCATCTACAGAGTATTCACCAATGTGTTGTACGCTGCCCTGCTCGTTCGCAAGGCATTCTGAGCACAACCTATCGATAGATACCCCTTGATTTCGCTCTCTGTCTTACTCCTGTTGGCTTTCACGTTCCTGCCACGACCTCGGTCTATGCAACCTACAGCCTGAGTCTTCACGTATCCGAGACCACCGACCTTTCTCTTGCCTGTCTTGACCGCACGGATGCAGTCCATGACGAAGGTGTTGAGCTTGTCGATGTCCTCTTTCACGTTTATGACCGGAAGAACCTGAGTAGACCAGGAATAATCGCAGTACCCCTTGTAGAGATATCTGTTTACTGCATTGATGGCTTTCGTCATCGTAGTGTCACGCTTCTTTATCGTCCTTTTCTCAATCTCCTTCTGGAAGGTCTTGATACGTGTGGACGACAGAGAGATATTGTGACCCTTGATGGAATATCCGAGGAACTTGAACCAGTGATTTGCATCTAAATACTCAACTTTCTTCGGGTTGAGCTTCATCTGCATCATCTCCAGCTCGCTCTTCATGATATCCATGGCTTTCTCATAGTCTTCACCGACAAACAGCGTATCGTCAGAATAGCGGACGTAATATCCGTCCAGCTTTGACAACTTCTCATCGATATGGTATAGAACCACGTCAGCCAGCCACGCAGCAACAGAGCATCCCTGCTTGAGGGACTGATACTTCTCGCAGAGGTTGTTTTTCTCATCGAAATACAGGTCTGTGTGATAATAGTCACGAATGACATCTATCAATGCAGATTTTCCGTACTTTTCCTCTACCTTGTCAAATACCCAGTCGATGAATCGTATAGGCACATTGTCAAAGTATTTGGATAAGTCTGACTTGAAACCGATGATTTTACCCTCTGCTGAGTATATTATCCGAGACACTTCTTGCACCACACGACCGCAGCCGATACCTTTCTGGTACGACGTGCAGCGTGGATGCACCATCTCTGGCATCAGCTCGAACAAGAGGTCGTTTGCTATACTCAAAAGGATTCTATCTACAAGCTCATTCACATAGACAGTACGGAAATCTCCGTTGTCTTTCGGAATCTTTGCTGTGTGTGGCGGCATTATCTTGTAATTACCGCTCTTGATCCTCTGATACATAGCCAGACGAGCCTCCGGCGTTGTAAGCTGATACATTACTGCTTTGTTCATGTCCTTGAATAAGCCTTTTTCAATGGCATACTGCCATCTGGCTTTCTCAAAGAACATACTTAGGATTCTGTCTTCATTCATAATTCTTATGTTTTGGTTATTGCGCGCAGTCCTTAGCTGCGCTTTTTAGGCAATGTTGTTTCATCGCAGGGGAAACACTGGTATATAGGCCACCAGAACTCGTTATCAATTCCCGCGAATCCTCTTTTCTCTGAAACGTGAGTCACGATGTGCTCCTTTGACTGAGAATGTATATCGCAGTACACTCTCATTCCTACCTCGATTTTCTTCATATCTATGATGTTTTGGTTATTGGTAGGGAGATTACTCTCCCCGTTTGGCTAGTCGATGTGCTGGAGTACTGTGTTGCCGTTTTCTTCTGCTTCTCTCCAGTACTCCTGATCGTCATCAATCTCAAATTGCTCACCGCTGTAGTTATCTTCGCGAGTGAGTTCAATTACTCCGTCGCTATACTCGTACTTAGCTTTGTCTATAGCTTCTTTCTCACTCTCAGCTTCGACACGCACTACGGTATTGAGCATTTCAGTTACTGATACATAATACTTCATAATTTCTATATTTTGGTTAATAGTAAGGAGCGGCAATTCGCTCCTTTTTTAGCTTAGTCGATGTGCTGATAAGTCTCTCCGTAGTCTTTCTCGTAATCTGCGTAGAACTGCTGATCATCTTCAACCTCTACTGTTTTGCCGCAGTAATTGTCTGAATCGAGAACGATGACGGAATCATCGTAGGCTGTTTCCACTTGTTTCAGTGCGTCAGCCTCACTCTCGGCATCAACGCTGACTACCTTGTTTAAGGTCTCTGTGACTGATACGTAATATCTCTTCATAATTCTTGATAATTTGGTTGATAGTACGGAGCCATGACGCTCCGCTTTTATGGCTTGTATTCTTCCTGCTTGATACTGACCGCATCACCGCACATGTAGTATGTACTGCTTTCACTGAGGTCGAGTCCGTCTTCTCCATAGATATACTCCTCAATCTGCTCTTCTTCCCATGAATCCGGGCAGTTCTTAATCAGTCTTACTTCTGATGCCGAATAATCCAAAATCGCTATATTCATAATCTCATAATTTGTTGGTTGATAATGTCAGAGGGATTGCTCCCTCCGTTTTTAGGCTAATGCGTTCAATACTCTGTGGGCGTTGTATGCGACAGGATTGTTGTACTTTACCCTCTCCCACTTTTTACGCTCACAAACTTTCAGGCAATACTCATGTGCTATATTCTCTGATAGTGCATCGAACGTGTTGTGTGTAACATCTGATGGCTTACCGAAATAAACTCTGTAACCATCTCTGTAGCATACTATACGTCTGCCAAGTCTGTAGATTGTTCTACTGCCTTTCTGTGAAATTGTAATCTTCTGATTCATAGTGTAGCCTCCTTTTCTTTCTTGAATCCACACTTGATGCCGCTACACATTCCACCAAGGAACGCATGGCAATGTCCTAGAAAATAGAATCTGCATTTCTCGTTTACTTTTCTACTCATAATTCTCTGTATTTGGTTATTGGCAGGTAGCCAACTGGCTACCAATTTTAGGCTTCGCTCCATGCTTTCCACGCTTCATTCGTGTTCTTGGTGATTGCCTCGTTCCAAAGCTTCTCCATGTTGTAGAAAATTTCCTGAAATGCTTTAGGGGTATCCTTCGGATCAATCTTCTTGCCGAAATACGGGCGTCCACATCTTCTTTCGTCGTGCTCCCAGATGCACCGTATCATTCCCGTCTCCGTTGGAGTGCATCCGAGGAATGTTCCCATTGTACCGAATGTCTTTTCTCTAAGCCACTTCGGATAAGGAACGTAGATTGTCCACGCATCCACGCAGTCACGGAACTTCTTTCTTGTGTCGTGATAAAGTTTCAATTTCATAATTCTTTGTAATTTGGTTCATGGAAGAGGAGCATGCAAGCTCCCCTTGTTAGGCTGTTTCTTTTAGTTTGATTCCATTCTCTTCGAGAGCGACCTTGATCAGCTCGTCAGAGTCCTCGTAGTACTCTCCCCAACAGGAATCAATCTGTTCCCACTCGTAGGAATCAGAAGATTTACCGTCTTCGTACAATTTTGTATACGGGCGTTTCTTTTCTAGGACGTAACCTTTTACATCACCCCACATCCACATACCAATATTCTTGACTTCGCTCTCAAACAGCTCGATGGCACGATTCTTCCAGTTCTTGGTATTCGTATCCACCATCTTCTTGAAGCGCTCCTTGTCGCAGTAGGCATATCCACTGACATAATCTCCCTGGCAGTAGCCCGTAGAGGACCACTCGTAGAATGCAATATCCTTACAGTCGTGCAGAAGGTACGTAAAATCGTCCTCTTCGAGGATATCGCAAAGTTCTTCTCTATAGTCGAATCTCTTCAAGTCGCTCGGGCAGAACTCTTCGTGGTTATACCACTCACCATTGTACAGACTCTCAAGATACCACATGCGGTCACTCTTGTCATAGCGCATACGGTAATTGTCGACGCTTTCACTATTGATATAATCAATAATCTTCTTTTGTGACACATAGTTACAAACTAGATTCTTCAATGCATCCTCTGCATTTTTAGCGTCAACTTCGCTGCTACAACCACGAGACAGACCTCTATTGTATCCGTAGTCGGAATAGTCCCAGAAGTAAACTCCTACCAAATCCCATGCTGTGCAAGGGCATTCGGCATCCTCATCCTGGTAAATGGTGATTCTGTAATCACCGATTTCCTTCTTTGCAAATTCGTAACTCATATCTAATATCATTTAAATGGTTAAACATTGAATACCCCCATGCTAGGGGATACTTTTAGGCTAATGTTTCCTCAAGAAGAATATCGTACTCCTCCTCGGTAACACCAAAATCATCTGCACTCATCACCTGCTTGAGCATCCAGGGATAAACTTTCTGATTTCCCTCGCGCTCGGCAATATATTCGTCTATTGCGCACACGATATCGAGGTCTGATGATATGGCGACATCGCATCTGTCTGGCATATCAGAGAATCCTCTCGTAACAGGAAACTCAAATGAGAATGCCTCTGCAATATCAGGCATAGGAATATAGGAATCAGGATCCTGTTTCCACGTATTGTAAACTGAGGCACATTCTTTCTGCCACTTGCAGTACTCTTCGTAACCGTATGCGTGAGCCGTCACGTGACCATTCTCCTCGCTGATTGTCAATTCTACGGCATAAGGAAAATCGGTTGAATAATACGGCTTATCGAAAGCGTGGATTGAATACATACACTTGAATGTGTCAATCCAATCACACACTTTGCAATCTATATCGGTCTTGTCCTCTATAGAATCTGCATACTCATTAATCTCCTTGACTGTAAGCTTGTACTGCGTCTTATAAAATAGCTTTTCCATAATTCATCTGTTTAATGGTTCATAATGGTTCCCCACGATGATGTGGGGAGTTTTAGCCACATATGGCAATGTCGCCATAATTTCTGTAGAAATGCTTGTATGCCTCAAGACCACTGGCAGCTTTCAAGTCTGTGACCTCTAGCTTACCGGTATCCTTGCGTAGCTCTGCAATAGAGTATGTATTGTCGTGCGTCCACTTGATGAGGTCCACACGCCTAACAGGATTCTCTACTGACTCAACGATTTTACACTTCAGTAAATCGTCATTCAGGATTTTCTCTAAATCACTCATAATTCTAATATTTGGTTAATAGAAATCCCCACCCGTTGGAGTGAGGATTGGTTGGCTACTTCTTGATGTCGATTGAGAATTTAATACCCTCAGGCAACTTGCTGGGATCTAAGTTCCCAATAAAATTCTCGAACTGTTCTTTCGTAATCTGCTCCTTGTAATCGAGCCAGTTGAACTTCACGGTGTTGTTGTAATCGTAATAAATCACGTTACCGATAGAAAGACCGTGGTCAAGAATGTAAAGCATCACGTCACGCTCATTGCGAGCTTTTTCGGTCTTCTTGTAGTACTCTTCAATTATAGACTGACGTTTCTTGCTGATTTCGTCAGCTCTTCTTTGCTGCAATATCTTATCAATATTTTCCTTCGTGTAGTATCCTTTCTTGAGTCTGGATTCTACAAGAGCTCTTATGCCTCCGGTCAGCTTAATTGTCGGTCTTTCGTCGCTGATAGTGTATGGATTCTCCCATTCACCTCCTTGGCGAAGAAGAAACTCAATAAACTTATCAGCTTCAGACTTCCATCTCTTAACGATGCCAAGCTTGAATAACTTATAGACAAAATAGTCCTTGTCGTTCAGCTCGGCAGCAGGGAGCAGGGCATCGTACTCATCCTCGGTAATTCTGAGATTACGCATAGCAATCTCCTTACTTTGGGATACATAGTAAATACCATTATCCACAGTATAGAATGGCTGTCCATTGTAGTTGCACATGTGAAGATTTACAAATGGTTTCAATTCTGGAAAGAATTTGCATATCTCGTCTGTAATGCAACCGCAGGTTTTGCAGTGCCATGAACCGAAGCAGAAAATATCTATCTGACCTGTAATAGAGAAAGTGCAGATGTTATTTCTGCACTCATCACCTAAAGAAGCGACAGCGACAATTCTGTGACGCTTTCCGTCTCTTACGAAAATCTTAGTAAATGTATTAACAATTTTCTTCATAATTCTACATTTTTATGGTTTAACATGGTTTCTGTGCAGATAGACTGCACAGAATGTTTGGCTAGAACTTGCGAGGTCGCATGCACGATTGCTCAATCTCCTGAGCCTTCTTGTCTGCACGTGCTACGCGTCTGAAATACTCGCTCTTGTCGAGATTCTTGCGTCTGCACTCCTCGCTGATAACTGCCTTGTGACTCGCTACGAGCCTGGCAAGGAACTTTCTGTCTCCGTCTGTCATAATTCTGAATTTTATTGGTTAATAATAGAAGCAGGACACAGGACGTGCCCCGCAGATTTGGCTACTTGTTGTCACACGAGATATGGCTAGGACAGCAGTACGTCGTCCCGTTGTGTATGCCTAAGAAACAACAGCCTACACATTTATCTGTTACGACATCCCACGCGCGCTCTATTCCGTGTCTGTCAGTTACTCTTACTGTTTCCATAATTCTATATGTTTTGGTTAATAGCAGGCAGCACATTATCGTACTGCCCATTTTTTGGCTAGAGATTGTACACCGGAGATTCTGAAGCATTCAGGATAGAACTGCCGGTGAGAATGGAGAATGCACAAGGGTCGAAACTCTCGATTTTCTTCATGTTCTCTATTTTCTTCTGTATCTCAGCACGTATGGATGACAGATTAAGTCTACCGTCAATAGGCATAATAGAATCCATGCCAACCATTTCCACGATACTGAAATCATCCGTAAATCTCATGTTCACAAGGTCAAACTTATTAATCTTGTGATAGAATTGTACCCATTTGCTCATAATTCTACATTTTTGGTTTATAGGAGAGGGAGATAAAACTCCCTCAATTTTCAGGCTATGTACTTCTTGATGAACTCTTTAAGTTCGTTAAGCCGCTCGTCAATCTCCTCTTTGCTGCATACGCAGATGAAACGTGGAAAACAAGTATCCGTTATTTCTCCCATGTCATTCATGACACAGGCAAAACAACTTATATACCCTTCGCCGTTTTTATTGCTAACGCTAACATCAAGGCTCAGTCTTGATTGATTTTTCAATACTTCTCTCTGAATCTCCTGCAACTTAGGCAAAATCGTAGAGAGTATGTACTCTACATTCTCCTTGTATTCTTCATCTATCATAATCTATATTTTTTGGTGAATAATTGTATGCGTGACAATCGCCACGCACATTTAGCTCATGCACAATACCGCAATCTCAGAGAAACTCTTGGAGATAGTTTTCTTGCTACGATAATCTCTGTAGCCCTTAGTATTGTTGCTATGCCACTGGCGTGCAGCTATCTTGATCTTCTCCATCTCATGCATAAGCGCACGCTCAAAATTCTTCTGTGATTTTCTGTCTAACATAATTCAATTTGTTTAATGGTTCTACATAGTATGCCCAGGAAAATGCCTGAGCACATTTTTGGCTACTCGTACTTGTTGAGCAGGAAAATCAGAATACAGCCGTCTCTGTTCATGAGCATCTGACATTTGTTCTCATCTGTAATGATGTTGGCGCAAATCTTTGCGAACATAGGAAACGGCTCATCATCCATCTTGTCATGATATACTGCCAGGTATGTTCCCGGCAGCAGAGGACGAGAATCCTCAGGATCGCCGCCGAACTCATCGCACGCCTGTATAGGACATAGAACTCTCTGGATAGATGTGTGTGTACACATATCTTCCTCGCAGTCCATGCCCATCATGATATCAATTAACTCACACTTGCTTAATTCCTTTGTTATCGTCTTGTACATATTCTTAATATTTTGGTTAATAGAAGAGAGGAGCGGAAACTCCTCTCAGATTTGGCTACTTTCTGAAACCTACGAACATTGTAGTTCCCTCTTGCGTGTGCCAGCCGTTAAGCTCTGAAATCTCGTTAGCCTGGCTGATAACTGTCTTTCTCAGCATCACGTTTGCTCTGTGGCAGTTCACGCTGTCAACGGATACGGCTACAAGTGCAAGACACACGATAACAAACACTGCGATAAAAATTCTCTGTTTCATAATTCTGTAATTTAATTGGTTATATTATCGTACTGCCTGGATTTCTCCAAGCAGAATTTAGCCAAATGTTTCCAAGCACAATTTTCGTACTTCCCAGATTCCTCAAACTCCAGGCAGGATGAAATTCTCCAAGCGGAGCGTAGATCTCCACAGCTCCCTGAAGAACCACCTGCCAATTATCGTACTGCTCCACAAATATACAAGCAGAATCCCATAAAGAACTCCAAGCACATTCAGGAGAATTATCGTACTTGCCAAGCAGATGAATATTGGCGATGTCTGAATAAATCCAAGCACAATTATCGTACTTGAATAAATAATCTGTCTCGTTTTCATATTTCTAATTTTATTGGTAATTGTTCCGTAGCCGCACGACAATTATCGTACTGGCTACGGATTTTTAGGCTCACGCCACGCAGAATAATGTAAGTACACCATTCTGCAAAGACCCGAATTCTACGTGACTTAAAATCTCCTGAGCATCTGCAATGATACTCTCTACCTCTTTCATATCGAGGCATTTAATTCTCATCGTACTCATAATTCTGTAATTTTGGCTATTGTTCCCTACAAACGTAGGGAGATTTTAGGCTACAATATTAATGGTTCTTCTGTAGAGAGTGTTAGACGAGACAATGTTCTGTGCGGTCAATGTTATTTTTACACAGTCCTTCAAGAAAGTTGGTCTATTCTCATACAGAGTTTTTGGGCGCAAAGATTTTATGAATTTCTTTGCACCATCGAGAGAAAAACAACCGTTACGTAAAAGTATCGATTTAGACGAACCCGTTGAACTCTCAAAATCTATCCAAATGTAATGTACTTCTTTCATAATTCTAATTTTTAAATGGTTCATAATTGTAGAGCGGTGATCTCTCACCGCCCCGTTAGCCAGGATGTGCATCTTTGCACCACGTTTTATCATTATTGTCTTAACTACGTGGCTCACACCCTACAGATTTTATGCTTCTGCCAGCAACTTGTTTATTTCTGAGGAGATAAATCTCGCACGGATGACAAGCAACCGATTTCAGTCAGCGTGGATAGTGTGTACCTTGAACGCTGCAATCGTGATTGCACACACTGGGATTTCTCGGGTAACCACTCCCGAACGGCTCACAACACCGAATAGAATATGAATTATGATTTCTTTCTATAAACTCTCATCTCGCTAGATGATACAAATCCCCTAGCCGTCGTGCCGTCTCATCTCATTCGACGCTCACGCCAGGAATTTTTGCGTATCTCTCGGATGGATGTCTCTGAGTAACACGTTACTCTCTCCCATCTCGGTGTGCCTCTCGCACTCTCGATTTACTGAGATACTTCTCTTGACTTTTGGCAATTAGTCCCCTGAGGGAGAATAAATTCTCTCTCTGAGTTAAGCCCACACACCACGACAAGGTTTCCAAAATTGTGTGGGAAAAATAAGGATACGACGACCCGCTCCAAGTTGAAAAACCTGGAGTAAAATTTCCCACTGGCTAACTGCTAGCTAGTCGGTGGGAAAACTAGATAGCTAGATTTTTCTCTAGCTATCTGTTTTGTGTTACTTACTTTTGCGCTGCTGCTAACTTTGCCTGCAGTTCTGCAATTTGCTTTTGTAGGTCTGTTATGCTTTCACTCTTCTTCTTTGCTACCTTTGCACCACTTGCAAAGGCTTGATGCAATGAGCACAACTTACTACCTAAACGCTGCAAACTATCTATAATAGTAGTTTGCTTGTCTTTGCCGTTGTTATCAAACCACGCAAAGAAATTAGGTAGTTTATGTTTGCGGGAAAACTCGCTAACGGCAGAACGCACACATTCAGTTTGCAAATTGCAGTAGCTTTCATCTGAAAGCACGTAATTTGTTGCTAACTTGTTGTACTTAGCACGTGCTTTCTCTAGTTCTTTCTTTGCGCTTACAACTTCGCTATCTTTGCACTCGCTTAATAGTTTCTTTCTGTAGCTATTAAGCACCTCTAAACTCTGCGCTAAAACTGCGCTACCTTTGCACTCGGTTACATAACTAGCAACCTTAGTACTTGCGTGCTCATAACCCTGAGCACCTTTAATTTCTAGTTCTTTCATATCTAAATTGTCTAAATGTTACTTATAAGATAGTGTCCTATCTCTTTCTTTTTGTACTACAAAGGTACGAAAATTTATTGATAAAAGCAAATTTTTTATGTTAAAAATCAACCCTTAGAGATGTTGTAACATATTGATATATAGATAGTTATGAGTTTTAACACTTTGCAGCAAAGTATTAATATATTACGTTTTACTTCTATATATCTAACTATATAAACACTAAATGTTAATTTTTTAACATTTAACCAGTACGTTATTATGTAACATTTTTTTGGTCAAGCATTTTGTAATAAACTTTGATGTTTCACGGATTAGCAATAATGCATAATTATGCAAGAAAACGAATATAAACAAAATTATAAAGTATTGTTTATTAAAGGGTTACATAAATTTTTAATAAATATAAACCGACAATTTGGAATAATTACAAAAATATTGTTTCACGATGGTTTACACTATATAAACCGACATAAAGTGTAATAATTTCAGAAGAAACACACCCACACCCCCTTTATAGCTATAAATCAGCGCGATAGTCACCTCATCTAAAAATTTTTTCTTCCGATTTTTCAGCCTTTTTGTAAAGTTTAATTACTTCCTACCATAAAGGATAATTATGCATATTCATTCATCCGTTATTTATTAACATTTGATAGCATAAACTCTTACTTTGCAGACCAAACCATAAATGTATACCTATCCTTCATTTAATGTATACCTAAAATGTATATTTATACCCTTTATTTACTAGGGTTTTACCGGATATTCAGGATATTATCTGTATCTTTGTATTGTCGATATTTTATAGACGACATGTTATAAGGACGACCTGACACGTGTTATCCTTCAGAAAGCCCCTATTTATCGGGGTTTATCCTACACAATAACGGAAAATTAATATTATTATTGTACATAAATGGAAAATGGTATTGCTATAGACACATTGCACGCTCAGTTGCTAGACCTTTTGAGGCATGACGAGTACGGCTTCGAAGCGCTCCGTTGCCAGGACTGGGGTAAGGCAAACTCTGATAAGTACAACAAGCTGAAGTCTACTTTCATCAGGTCAATGAGACGTCTGGCGAAGAAGGCTCCGGTGAAGTACTACAACGGTGCTTACTACATGTTCAACGGCAAGATATACGAAGCTGTTCCGAAGATAGTTTTGGAACAGGCTTACCAGCTTCTGCTCCTCGACCTGGCCATGGCTCCGATGCTCGGCATCAGTACGGTGATGAACAAGTCATTCATGGAGGTGATAGAGTGCTACAACATACTGAGACCTACCTTCGACATCGTTGCATTCGCAAACGGAGTTGTTGACTTCGGCAGCGGTCTGAAGTATCCGAACGTGATGCCGTTCTCTCCCGAGTACCATGTCACATACTACCACCCATACGACTACAATCCGAAGGCGAAGTGCGACAGGTGGATGAACTTCATCAAGGAGGTCCTCCCAGACAGGACGTCGAGGATGATCCTCCAGATGTTCCTCGGTCTCGGTCTCATACAGAGGGGTACTGCATACAATCCGTACGAGGGGAAGGAATCATCGAAGATTGAGCTCTGTCTTCTCCTTATAGGTACGGGAGCCAACGGAAAGAGTGTCATCTTCGACGTTGCCTGCAACATATTCGGCAAGGACAGGATAAGCAAGATGGACTACGCCGACCTCACTGCCGACGGTGACGAGGGAATGAGGGGAAGGTATCCCATCAGGAACGCCATCTTCAACTGGTCTTCCGATTCCGACCCGAAGAAGTTCGGAAGGAAGAATACCGGTATGTTCAAGAGACTCGTGAGCGGTGAGCCCGTCCCGATGAGAAAGCTCGGCAGGGATATTCTGGAGGGGAACTCAATCCCCTACCTCATCTTCAACCTCAATGAGCTTCCGTTCCCAGACGATGCTTCGCTCGGATTCATCAGGCGCTTGCAGTACGTGAGCTTCGATGTCACCATCCCAAAGGAGAGGCAGGACCCGGAGCTGGCGAGCAAGATCATCCGTGAAGAGCTGAGCGGAGTATTCAACTGGATATTCCGTGGCGCGATGGAGCTGAGAAGCAGGAAGTACAGGTTCCCGGCAGCTGAGGGCAGCAGGAGACAGTTGCTCATCTCTCTTCTAGGAAGCAATCCTATCTATGCCTGGATAAGGGCGTATGATATGAGGTGCAGTCAAGAGGCGAGGGGCGAGATTTCGGAGTGCATGCTTGCCAAGGAGATGTACGAGAGGTTCGTCGAGTTCTGCAAGGCAAACGATGTCGAGGAGAAGGATATCCCTACGATTCAGAAGTTCGGGCGTGATATGAGCGACAAGTACGGCTTCTTCAAGAAGAGGTCACAGGGCGGAATGACGTATCAGGTGTACGGCGCGCAGATGATTGACCTTAAGCAGGAGCTTCTCATCAATGACGTGAAGAATAAATTGCGTGGTGAGGAGGACATCAAGCAGCCGGATAGCTTTATCCAGCCTGATGATTAACGGTTATAAAACAGATTTCTATGATAGACAAGGAATATATCAAGGAGATTATATCCCGTATCACGAAGAAGAAGGCTGATGGGAATATTGTTCCGGCCACCGCTTCGATGCAGGAGATTATGATTGCTGTCCGCGATGATGCCCTGGAGTGCATGAGGACCATGTGTAACGAGAGGGAGATTGCGGTGAACAGAACGTTGAACAGCGTTTCATTCAAGTGCCTATGAGAAGACATCACAATCCTAATAAAGTACCTCCGTTTAAGCCGGACCCTGAGCATTGGACTAAGAAGGTTCATTCCTGGAAGGCGAAGGTCGCATACGAGACTGAGGATGATGCTTGGGAGTTCCTGAAGACTCACCCGAAGCTCATCGAGCAGGGAATGACGGTCTACAGGTGCAATCTGTGCAATATGTTTCACTGCGGGCATAAGTATAACCATAAATAGTTGAGAATATGAAGAAGAAAGGATATTACGAATACAGTAATGGAATATACCCATTGAAGCTTTGGGTACACATCGGTAAAGACTTGAAAGAGCTGATAGACTCCTGCTTTGATGGGTGCAATGCTTCCGATAGAGATTACGGCGGCGTTACGTATTCAGATGCTGTCAGAAAGAGCGACAATAGACGTGGTGTTCTAGTCTCGTTTCAATGCTCGAAGGATATGTCGATGGACTACTGCTGCCATGAGGCTTCTCACGCCTGCGATGCCATCGAGGATGCCATTGGCATGGAGCACGGCGACGAGCCTTCTGCCTATCTGATTGGCTGGATTGCCTCTTGCATCAACAAGGCTCGTTTGGGCATTGGTGATTTTATTGAAATTAAAGATAAGGAGAAATAGCTTATGATTAAGAAAGAAGATATTAAGGTTGGGCTGCGATTTTACATCACACGAAATGATTGCTTAAAATGCAATTTTGACCCGATAGGTATTCAGGACGGCAGCACCCCTATTCTGTTCAATGCCGAGAGAAAGGATGCTGATGTTTATATATGTACATCTGTTAGCACAGATTACAAGTATTTCGCTCATTTTCGCGAGGAAGATATTATGATGTTTGGTACAAAGTTCGATATAGTAACGAAAGGTGAAGGAGAATCTGCAAACGGAAAGGCAGAGCAAGTATCTCACCCATCCCATTACGCGTGGTTGAAAGATTTGTGCGGTGTTGAACCCTTGGATATTTGCAGACACCTTGACTTCAATACAGGGAACGCTATCAAGTATCTCTTGCGCAAGGATAAGGTGGATGGCAACAAGACCAAGACTGAGAAGCGCATCGAGGACTTGCGTAAGGCAATTTTTTATATTAATGACGAAATAAATAAATTAAATGGAAGAAATATGGAAAAATAGAATAGATGACACTCTTCCATACGAACAATGGAAGTTGATAAATGGATGCAGTAACTATTACGTTTCTTCTCTAGGAAGAGTAAGAACATCGGATAGATATTCTTCGCGTAAGAGAAAAAATAGAAAGGATGATGTCGTGTTTGTGAAGGGAAAAATCCTAAAGCAATCGGAAAATAAAAACGGATATTTAAGATGCTGCATCATTTATGATAACGGTGAGAAGAAGAGCGTATATGTCCATCGTCTTGTGATTAAGACTTTCTTAGGGGATAGCACATTACCCCAATAAACCATATTGACGAAAATAAGCACAATAATAGTGTTGAAAATCTCGAATGGTGCGATGTTAAATATAACGCAAACTATGGTAACAGAAATACAAAAATATCTGATTACCAACATCGTCACCCCAAAAAAGGGAAATGTGTGAAAATGTTTTCTCTTGATGGTAAAGAAATAGAAACGTTCTGTAGCGTGCATGATGCGGCTAGAAGAACAGGTTTCAGTATGGGAAACATTAGCGGAATGTGTAATGGCTCTAATAAGTATTCTCATGTAGGTGGTTATATATTTAAGTTTGGATAAAAACGCAAGGAGCATGGCACAGACTAAATACACTTGTAAGGATTGCGTATTGTTGAATGATAAAGATTCTGAGTTCCCATATTGCATGGGCAAAGACTTATATACATACGTAAATCCTGACGATGATGCCTGCGGAGACATTATTCCGCTGGTATATACGTGCAAGGATTGTTTCTTCTTTAAGGATGAAGCTTGTAACCACCCTAATGAGATTAGGTTTACTTCTGAGGAGAATCCATCTTGCACAGATTTCGAGTATAAGGAAATAAAAGTTGAACTTTAAAATATTGTTATCATGGCATTACCATTTGGAAAGACTATCAAGACAAGACACTTCACCGTGCTGAAGTTCAGTAAGAGCTTGTCTAAGAAAGAAGTTGCTTCACTCAGAGAGGATATTCCTGCTGATATCAAGAAGCATTTACAGAGAGGCTCTCTGCCTTTCATCAAGATTGCGAACATTGCCGGTACATGGGGTGTTGAATACTCTATCGGTACATCCATGTACGCTGCACTCGATGAATGTGTTCCTGTTGCTGTAGGAGACCATTATGAGTTCTCCAATGATGATGGAAACATCATCGAGGCATTTGCCCAGCTTATGTATGCGGATACATCGTTTCCTGGCGATGCAGAATACACGGCAGGTAAGTTGAAGCTTCGTGACGAATACATTGCCCGTGAGTCTGCTAGACTGAATGCTGCTGCTGACAAGGGCAAGACTGAAGAGCAGCTTCGCAAGGAGAGCGATGAGGCCGTGCAGGAAGTCATCGACCGAGACAAGCACGCCGAGACTCTTCTTGAGATGGCAGAACAGATTAAAAAGGAAGGAGGCAAGGATGAGCGATAAATTGCTTGAGGTCGTTCAAGACCACACTTCCCTAGTGCAGGCACTCCAGTTCATTTTGGAGGCCGCAGAGACGAAGAAACTGCCATCATACGGCGTTCTTCCTACGTTTAATGACGATATGCTTGAAGATCAGGTGCGAATTGCGCTTGAACTCATCACCGGAGAGAAGTATCCCTGATTGAGTTTATATTTTTCTTCTACTTTCATAATATAAAAGTGAGGGGTGGCATCTGTGAAGACACCACCCCTCGTAACCAATTAAACAGAATTACGAACAGCAGAACGAATCTGTGAACGTATATCTGTCTGCAAAGGTACTTGGTTTTGCAGAAATTCTAGTAAAACAAAGCTACTTTAACACGAATTTAACTATTTCTTCTTCTTTTGGAATGTCGCCTGGCCATTTTTAAAGATAATGCAGTCCTCGCAGCATCGAGGCATTGACAGAGGAATGTAGTAATGGACCACATTGTTTTCCGTATCAATTTCATCCTGCTTAATCTTAGAATAGTCTGCTATCATGGCTGTCGTCTTTTGCCACTCTGGAGAGCCAAATTTCTGCTTTCGCTGAGCGATAACGAGGTTTCTCAGGATTTCTTCCTTTGAGGTAGCCTTAATAAGTTCCTCCTGGGTGAGCTCATCGGCGTTCTCGTTCTTCACTTTCTTTCCCTGCACCTCTGCGATTCTCTTCTGAACGGACTCCTGGGCTTCGAGCTTGTTCATCTCTCCTTCAAGGAAAGACTTCTCCCAGTTGAATCCTTCTCCCTGAAAGGCGATTGCCCAACTGTCACGGATAGGCATTCCTGAGCCACGGAGACTGGCGTAGATGTAATAGCGAGGGTCTTTCATCTTGAGAGCCTTCGCCTTCTTGTACGTATCGACGGATAACGTGTATCCTTTTGTTTCTTCAATCATAATCTTGATATTTAAAAGTTCAACGTTTGCTGCCTGCGGTGTTCTCTCCATACATTGATAGACTTGCCGTATATCCAATAGTCGAACACCTCTTCCGGCGACAATCCTTCGTCTATCATCCTTCCGCTAGCCTGGATATCCTTGATGGCCTTAATCCAACTATTATAGATATGCGGATAGCGTTTGCAGTCGGCGAGTTTCTGCTTATAGTTGTGCATAGGGCAGCACAGGCAGCCAATCCTATAGTAGCCCTCGTCGTACAGCTTACAATGCTTGATACCGAGTGTATTCAAGAATAGCCATACCTCATCATCGGTCCACTCTATGATTGGAGAGATGAGAAGCGATTCGTAGCCTCGGATACAGCCGATGGTACGCTCATCGCTGGCATTGGTGATGTTAATCTCGTGGATGCCCCACCGGGTTGGACGGCCACGCTTCTGACCGTTCCTTTTATCACGGAACTCGTCAAGACCTTCAAGGGAGCCGCTGTACTTATGGTTGGTAATCTCAACCTCACTCCTACCCGAACGCTGCCTGCTTTCTGCGTGACGGATTCCGATGAGAACAACGTTGCCTGCACCGATGCCCTCTTTATAGACTCGGCAGCACCATCGTATCAGTCTTGTCGGGAGCATACCTTCCTTGCGAGCCTGATTGTAGATGCTGATTTTCGGCTTTATCATATCTACGTCAGGATACTGCTCGCGGCAGAACTTGATTACCTCGGGAGGGTCAACAGACGTAAGCCCCATGTGAGCCTTGAACTTCACGCCTGCAATCTTGGCAATGTGATAAAGACACTGACTATCCTTGCCTGAACTGAACGATAGATAGAAGCCTTCGTTAGGCGAGTATGCCAGTGCAAGCTTCTCCGCCTTTCTCAGCAGCTCTACAGAGTGCTTTATCTTCTCCTGGAAGTCTTTCTGGAACTTCGGGAGAATCTCTTCTAAAGTAAAATTTAATTCAGAATTTATCATATCATTTCTTTTTATATATACAAAACCTTATACAATGATATATCTATAGCCATTCTTTACGATGTTCCCGTTGTGCCTAATATTGTTCATACGCAGAAAACCGCGATGAAGGTTGTTCTCTCTTTCAGCTTTTCTCATACTGTCATAACATGCTGAAAGATAGCCTTCACTGTCATATTGAAACACTGATACATGATGGTTCCTGTTCTTTTGCTCGTACGGTTTCAATTCTTCTCCGTGGAACGCGAATCTGTATCCTTTGCAACTCTTTACTACACCCTGGCAAACGCTATACAAAGCCCTCCTGTTAACGTTTAGCTCTACGCAAGCCTCGTTGCTACAATCGAAAGTCTTTAGGAATGTACCTTTCATGTCATAAACGTCAATAGACCTATTGTTGCCATTTGCTATATATGACTCTTTTACTCTTCGAGTATGGGTTCCGTAATTTGCATTATACTTCTGAGTACACCACTCTAAGTTATCATGCCTGTTGTTTGACTTGTCTTCATCCTTGTGATTTATGATCGGAAAGTTGTTTGGATTTGGGATAAATGCAGATGCAACAAGTCGATGGACATAAAATCGTCTTCCTTTATTGAATTTCCAAAGTGAGACAAAGTGATATCCATGCCCATTGTCGCTATGTGGCAGGATATGTCCTTTTGCGATTTGTCCACCAGAGTTCGGTTTCACTCTGTCTAAAGCGCGAACTCTTCCCATGTTGCTAACCTGATACATACCTTCGTATCCTTCAATGTCTTTCCAAATTTCAATACTGTTATCCATCCTCAGTGAATTTAAAAGTTACCTCAGTGATTAAAAGAAAGGGAAGGCCCACTGAGTTAGCCTTATCAGTTGGTAGCTACTCCAACCTATCCCAATGCAAATATACGAAAAATGCCGCATATTTATGCAATTAACTGCATATTTATACGGTATTTTTTATTATTTTCTCCGAAAAGCGAACTCAACTCTACATTTGCACGAAACATGCGCCGGGATAACCATCGTATCTAATGGATGTATATACCCACATAGGTCATCACACACCGGGCAGTTGTAGCTACTGCCTCTGTGAACGAAGTACCCGACAGCTCCATTCTCCAGTCCATACTCCTGTTCTGCCTGTCCCCACGCTAAAGCAATCACATGAGAAGCGTTTCTTACGATGTTCTGATAGGCGTTCTTGTTGTAGCCCTTTCCGTAAGAAGGAACATCGATATTAATGTCCTTTCTCTTCGCCTTGGTAATGACTGATGTGTGATATGGGTCCTTGTAGCCGGTTCGGATGGAAGATAGGAGCTGCTGGTCAGAATATCCCATCAAGGTTCCTGCCTTGATCATCCTTACAATATCTTCAGCAAAGTTTCCGAGATAGACGGCGTTTCTTTCGGATGTCGTCTTTCCGTAGATGTCGCTGACGAGAAATGATTCTATATTCTCGCTGTCAATCCCGAGAATCTTGCACGAAGCCTCAGAGTAAGCAGAGATGTAGCTGTTGATACTCTCCTCTGCCTCAGCAGTAACATTCTTGGCGTAAGAGAGCAGGGCTGACTCGTTTGTGAGCCTGCCCGCACCTCTGTATCGCTTACTTGCGGTAATTATCTTCTGTGTCGATTTCCAGAGAATATCTGATATGTGGCTCTCGCAGTTTCGGATTGCCTGCAAGCGCTTTCTGCTGTAATCGACAGAACGTTTTAATTCATCCATAGGCTATTAATGGGTTTGGTTGTAGTGCTTCCAATTATCCTTGTCGTCCACGTCATTGTTGTGATTCTTGTCCCATTTCTTGCCACTGCGGTTTGGCCTACCTGCCTTGCGACCACCGCCGGTGTTTATGTCGTTACCACCCTGCTGTTTATTGATTCGCGCAGTAGCCCTCTCCTCCTCGATAGCATTCTCTGTCTCATTATCCGCACGCTGAATATCCATAAGAAGGTCTTGCTGGTCCTCCTCTTTCTTCTCTCGTAAGATACGCTCCCACTCGGCATTCTTTGGGAAGTCAGGACAACGCTCCGATGCAGTCTGCTTCGATAGGAATCCGTTCTGAACGGCAGTTGCAAGATTTGTAAGAAGTTCAGTCTTGTTCTGATGTGTATAAGGCTCAATCCATGCATTGATATCGAGACCAACAATAGAAGCCGTCGCATTGTTTTCGTGGCCGATTCCAAACTTGGCAATTTCTACCAGCTTATCAAGGAATGGCTGCAACTTCTGAGAATCATTCATGGCTACCTCTAATGCAGGAGAATAGAGAAGCTTGATGGCTACACCAGGGAGGTCTCCTGACTTCAGCTCGGGAGGTTTTACGGTAAATGACAGCTCATAGATGAGGTCATACGACTTGTTGAGCTGGGTAGCAAAAGCTTCTGATGCATCGGTTCCATTGAGGAATCCCGCATCGTTATCCTTGCTATTCATAGCGATAACCTTGGCGGCTCCAGTCATATCGTCGCCAGAAATGGTAATCTCCTCACCATCACCCTTTACGTAGAATACAGGGAAAGCGTACGCCTTGTTGTTCTCGCAAAGATACGAGAATGCCTCCTCGTAATCTTCGATGTTCTTCTGAACATTGGACCAGCATGGTCCCTCATCATTTCTGATGTATGCAACCGGAATTGAATTGAAGTGATGTTCTTTCTTTTCGGCAAGAGCATATCCGTTCATTCCGAACAATCCCTTAATGAGGTTCGCTGCCTTCTTAGTTACGCTCTTTTTACCAACATCATTTCTGAACCTATAATAATAGGTATCATCCCAGACCTCAACCCACTCAATCTGAGTGTTTCCGTCTTCATCCAAGTCGTAATACTTGCGGGCGAACACAGAGAGTTCTCCGGTTATTGAATCATAATGAGGATAAAGGTAGTCGCCATTCTTGAATGACAGAACCTTAACTCCGAACTTTCCTTTGTCGATATAGCCAACTGTAGCGGTTTCTGCAACGATCATGTAAGAGCTTACCGCTTCAAAGAACGCAATCTCCATATTGTGCATAAGCCATCCCTTCTTGAAGACATTGAGGTTCTTCTGGGATTCCTCTTCCTCTTCAAGCTCATCTGTGCTGTCTGCAAGCTCGAACTGAATGTCGTTTCCGGTTAGGTGTAAGGTGTGTTTTGTTGCGATAACCTGTTGGAAAGCAAATGCGCATCTTGTAATAGGCTGCAAGTAATAATGATTGCCGGTAGAAGGATCTTCCGGGTCCCAATCAGGATTCTCCTTGATTATATCCGGATACGCATTCTTGTCCCAGATTCTGTGTCCGCTTGTGAAGTACTCACGAAGGAAGTCGGACTGGGTTTTTACTCTCCATACACAAGGGTCGTAAGGCATATTCTGCATACTCCTATCACCAAACTTGTCGGAGAAAGTGCCATGACTCATGTATCCGTCAGGCTTAAGCTCGTAGAATGGCTTCTTTACGAGTATTTCTCTAAAATTTAAATTCTCCATAATCCTTTTACCTTTTTATGTTTCTTTTTTGTTAAACTGAATATCATTACGTAGAACCAAGACTCAAAGAAGTCAGGCGAGTGCCCGACATATTTCTTGGCAATCTTCTTAGGTAATAGCTTGAATCCCCTATCATCGCTATTCTCGTCACGCCGGAGCATCTTACGCTCCTTCTGAAGAATCTGTCTGAGAGGAACCTTGTCAAATCCGTTTCCTGAATACTTTCTTTCAAGCAGGGCCGAGTCGATGGAAATCTGCTTCTCCTTTATCATCTTATAGAATAACCACGCACACTGAGACTTCAAATCCTTATATAGGTATTTGATTCCTTCTTCTTCCTGATGATTCTGAGGTATAGGCGCTGCCTGGTTGTTAAATGGGACGGCATCCTTGAAGAATCCCTTGAAGTACTGACCTATGCCCTGCATGTCGTAAGTGAAGTTGCATTCCTCAACGCCCCACTCTCTCAGCTTGGCCTCAACTACAGAAACGAGCGTCTTAGGGTCCAGCCTCAGAACAACCAAGTCTTTGCAGTGCCATCCTTCCCAGAGCCACATCACGAAGTTATCGCCGCCGGTGAATGCGACATCGGCAGAAGCTCTGCGCTTTCCGTCTCCTGTCTGTTCGGAGTTATCGAATATTTCTTCAAGGTCTTCCATTTTGACCATGTCATCTCCGGCAGCTTTCCAATTCCAGTTGGCTTCAAGGTCTCGCATACGCTGTTCCTCATCCTGCTGGGCAAGGTTGGCGAGATATGAAGCATCGGTAGAGATAAGCTTGATGTTCTCTGATACGTCGGCGCGAACGAATGTTGCCGACTTGATGAACATTTCGAGCTTTGTATAACCAAGTTCCTCATAGCTATCCTTCCAAAGGCTATCGATAATGCCCTTGCACTGCTCGTATACCTCTTCTCTTGTATCGCCCCAGTAGATTGAGTCCGGCGTATCACCATCCATGAAGCAGTAACGAATAACCCCATTCTTTTCCGGATCTATATATCCTTCGTCGGTAACCCACCAATCGATGAACTTTCGTACCCAGGATTCAGGGTCAGGGTTACAGGTAATCCAGAAGCGGTTTCGTATGTGAGCTGCGTTTCGGTTGTTTGTCAAGAGGTACTTAAACTTCTTATATGGGCATTGAGTACCCTCGTCGATGCAGACGTATGCATACTGTCGTCCCTGGAATCGTGTCTTAAAATCCTGATAGGCTCCTGCGTAGTACGAGAATTTGAGCCATCCTCCGTTGTCGAAGTTCCAGGTCATATCGTTCTGTGACTTATTGTAAGTTCCAAATTGGGAGAACAATTTGTAAGAGTCTGTTACCAAGGACTGCAAGTCATCTTTTTCATTACGGAGGATGGTTGCATGGAAGTCTGGATTTTTGATATCTTTCAGAACTTCCATAAGAGAACTAAAGCTTTTACTGCCACCGCGACTGCCGCCACAAATCTTTATATCTGCGTCGATTGAGAGCATATCCTCCTGACCGCCACGCTGAGCTATAATCTTCAGCTTGTCGGGATGCTTCTTATCGGCGTCTCTTAATGATTGGATATACTCTTGAGTATAAATAGGCTCTCCGTTATCCAATTTTAATCCTGAAAATACTTCCTTTTGCATAAATATTCATTTAGTACTGCAAAAATATACAATTTTTCTTGGATAATTGCATATTTATTCATATATTTGCAAAATAAAAGGTATATTTATACATTTTTTGAGGTGGAAGAACCGCTTCAGGATAACATTTTTAATCAAAAAACAACATGACAAGAGAAGAACTCTTAGCATTGGTCAACAAGGAACTCGGTAGTACCAAGTTGACAATTAGCGAGAAAACCATCAATGAAGAACTTGATGACGTACTCGAAGATTTTGGTGAAGACGAAGCTACAAACGCTAAGTTGGTAACCAAGGTTACAAATCGCTTGAAACGCATGGACGGTAATCTCCATTCTGACGTTTCTCAGCAGGTTAAGGAATACAAGAAGAAGGCGAAAGAACGTCAGAAGGCAAAGGAAACTGAGCTTGACGAGGAAGAGCCGGAAAAAGACGAAATTCCTAACGAAGAGGATATGCCTGAGTGGGCAAAAAAGCTCATTGGCGAAGTCAAGAAGGAGCGTGAGGCGCGAGAGCAGAAGGAAGCAGCTGACGCAAAGAAGGCGTTGGTGAACTCCATTAAGGAAGGTCTTAAGGCTAAGTTTGAGAAAGCCAACATTCCTTTGAATTCGTTTTTCGTTAAGACAGCTTTGGATAAGCTTGAGATTCCTGATGGTGAAGCAGACATTAAGGATCTTGTCGGTAAGGCAGAGGTTCTTTACAATGCTGACCTCAAGGAAGCTGGTATCAATCCAGATACCAAGCCTCGAAGCGGAGGTGGCGGAGCCGGAGGAACCGGAACAGTAGACGAACACGAGTTCGATGACGTTGTAGCTATCAGATCTCGACACAAGCCAAAAGACGAATAACAATTAGTATTCAGGATAACAAATTTAATTATTGATTATGGGAACAGTTTCTCCTTATTACAGTGAAAGGATGAATGGTAGCGGCTTCTTGCCAGGTCGTTCCCTCATCCAGGCTCGTGGCGAAATCGGCGGTATCCGCTATGTATTCGTCAAGTTGATTGGCGCCGCAAAGGATGCTTTCCGTACTCCTACAACTGGTGGTAAGTTGCTCAACCCTTTCAAGGGTCCTGCAAAGATTTACGCCGGTGACTTCCTGGAGTATGATCCTGGCATCTATGGCAACGCAGGCGCAACAGTTAAGATTCTTAAGTCTTACCAGTGCGCAAAGAAGACCGGTGATACTGACACAACACTCCTTATTGTACGTGATGGCTACAAGCACATACCGTTCATTGGAGATAACATCATGGTAGCCCCTGATGCTCTCGATGGCACAGGTACAGCAGTTACGGTTACTGGTGTCGAGAAGACAACCGAGGCTGGCGCAGACGTATGGAAGCTTACTTTGTCCGCAACACTCAGTGTTGTAGCGAAGGATGCGATACTCGTAGAAGCAGCAGCTGCCGGCGAGGCACAGAAGCCTATGGTAACCAATCCTAACGGTTATGCTCAGTGCGACTACGACTTCCTGTTCACTCCTGGTGACGATTTCGAGGATGGTTCTCGCTACTTGCTTACTCCATTCCTTGCTAACGACGACACAGTTATGTACATCGACAGGATGTCTCCTATCCCTCCTGCAATCAAGGCTCTCAACAAGAGTCGCGTTAACGGATGGTTCCATCTCTAATTATTAACCTTAAAGATTGATTCAGGATTATGGCAAAATTTGATTTTAATAATTCGCGACTTGCTAAGTTCTTCGGTTCTCAGGAGAATACGGCATATTTGCAGAGTTTCCTTGATAAAAAGGAAATCTTTTTCACTAACTACGGTTGGTACAAGACACAGGGACACAACGCTTCGTTCCTGACAACTACCGACAACTATGGTTTGGCAACATTCAACGTTAAGGCTCGCAAGCTGAAGGCAGCTCCTATGGCTGACCTCCGTGCTCCTCTCGGTGATTCTAACCAGATGGATAAGAACGGACATAAGTGGTACACCGCTTCTATCCCAGACTTCATCACTCCTGGTTACGTTGAGACCGCAGTTGAGCGTTACGCACGCATCAAGCAGTTCGAGGAGTTCGGTAACGATGCCGATATCTTGGCAGACTGGTGTGATGAGGTTCAGACCCGTATCGACTCTGTTGATGCGACAATGAACTTTATGACCGCTCAGTTGATGTCTACCGGTAAGATCGACTATTCCGGCATTGGTCGTGGTATCTCCACTCCGCTGCACAAGGCTATCGACCCTATCGAGTATGGCGACAACTTCATCAATGGTGGTGCTAAGAATTGGACTGACCCTTCTGCTACCATCCTTACCTACATGAAGGAGAAGGAGGCTAAGTATCGTGAGACCCGAGGCGGTTTCGACGGCGCTCTGAAGTGGCAGATGACTCGCAATACATTCTACAATGTATTCTTGAAGAACGCAGAGGTCCGCGAGCTCGTTACCAATTACCGCCAGCTGAACTACATTGCCTCTACCAAGACAATTCCTATCAGCAAGGAACAGTTCATCCAGGCATTCGTTGACTTCGAGGGTGTATCTCCTATCGAGATTGTGACCGAGAAGGAGCGCAACCTTACTCATACAACCGATGAGTACAAGCAGGGTTGGTCTGACAACATCGTTGTTCTCCGTCCTGCCGGTGATGCTTGTGAGTTTGAGCGCACAGACAGTCTCGATCGTAAGTTGATTGAGTATGCTGGTAACAAGGCTATCTCTACCGTGTTCGGTACAACTAACGATGGTCTCGGTCTGCTCATGAACTCAGTAGTTCCAAACGGTAAGTACATGGAGTGGCACACAGACATCATGTTCTCTGCTTGCCCAGCTCTCATCGACTTCCCAGACCATTGCATTATGGACATTACCAAGGCTGATTAATTTCGGTCTTGGAACTATTAACGTAACTAGATTGTATGACTATGGATTCGGAGATGAACATTTACACTGTGAACGACTACCTTATTAATAAGGTGAAGTTCGAGATGCCGATGAAGGCTCTGTTGGGCATCATGCACGACAGGGAGCTTGAAAATGGCATAGACCTAGAAGCCTGCGACAAGGACAAGGTGAGACTTGCCTATGCCGACATGCTGAAATGGTTTGTTCTTGGTCCGAGCAAGGTGAACAACACCTCCGATTCCGATAACGGATGGACTCATTCGGGAGGTGGCTATGATATGTCGGACAACGACAGGAGCGAGATGAAGGCAGAGGCTAACGCTATCTATGCAGAGCTGGAGCCTGATTCGATGCTCAAGAAGAAGTCCACCTTCCGGGTGACCTCCCACGGAGTAAAGAGGGCGAATTATTCTCCTTGGGTAGAACCTCTCCCTCACATCATCAAATAAGGCGTATGGAAAAGGAAAACATCAGAAACCCAAGATATCCTCACATCATCAAGATCGTGAGGAAGGTCGTCGGAAAAGCCGACCCTGATGACCCGTTTGCCGATGATGATGCTCCAGTTGGCGAGGACAAGGAAATCATTCTCTACTATGGCGAAGGCCGCAGTTACACAGATACCACTACAGAGGGAGACAAGAATGTCGACCAGAACAAGAGGAAGGCATCGATTCCGGTCAGATATGACGAATGGGATGCTGACAGATGTCCTCTTGACGGCGACACCATCTACTCCACTGTCGGCAACAATACAGAGGTAGGTATGGTTAAGGACTGTGAACCGGATAATAACAGGACTGTTGTGTATTGGAGTTTGACAAGGGTTTAGATTATGACAAGTTTATCAGGTCAGTTTTTACAGGTCGAGAAGAAAATCCGTCAGATGGCTGTAGCAAAGATGCAGCAGAAGATGGACCATGCTGCTGAAATGACAATGAAGGCTGCTGACAAGTATCGAAACTATGATGACGTAACCGGTAACTTATACAAGTCAACAGCCATCGGTACATATTACAACGGCTCATTGCAGTCGATTCATTATGCTCCAGGCCCAGAGCCAACCCGAGTAACCCTTGCTGCCGGAGAGAGATACAACCTCGATAAGTATTATCGCAGTTCATTCTCCTTCAAAGACAGCGGAAGAAGACCTTACAAGGGCGAATACGGAGAAGGTGGTGAATATGGTCCAAACGCGGCGTGGGATGAACTTGTTTCCAGGGAACACAACAAAGGAAAGTACGATGCCACATGGCAGATGCTCCTTGTTGCCGGTGTGGATTACGCTAAGTTTGTCGAGGTGAAGAGAGGTCACGACGTGATTACCTCTCTTAGAGAATATTTGGTTAGATACTTTAGAACGATGTAAGATATGGTTAGTATTAAGACTCTATATTTCGATGTCGGTAATGCAATGAAGGGGATTTGCGACAAGCTCTACTCCCGGAGCCGACCAAAAGCAGTTGATACGAAAATCAACAGCTACATCGTGGTATACTTTCCATCTAGTATCTACAATAACGAGATGAACTCAAGTGGAGCTTACAATGATTTCACCACTATAGCTCAAATCGAATTGTATGTGCGCGATAAGAATTCGGCAAGCAACCCGCACGCACTTGATGTATCTAGCGTTGACGAGAAAGTCCAGGAAATTATGGATAAATTCCCAATCTCTACAAAAAATCTCATTGTTTCCAATCCTCGTATAACACTACAGACAGACGACGGCGCAGGTTTTTCCGTGACGATCATACAAGGAAGGTTACGTACGAAATAAGTATTCATGAATTCAGGTATAACAATTTAAAATATTTTAGATTATGGATATGACAACTATTGACAAGATGAAGGACATTTTCAATGGTCCTAAAACTCTGCTCTACTCAAAGGCTATTACCGATTTGAGCAAGGCTACAGTTGACATCACCCCAGAGGTTGAGCTTCCTGTTACAGTTGACTCGCTGAAGGCGACAATGGATGACCCAACCATCAACCACTACAAGGTTATCGGTCTTGCAGGCGACTGGGCAACTACAGCAGAGCTCGGCGACTTCAACGTAGAGTTCGTTGTTCCTTCAAAGGCAAAGAGCTTGCTGACAATTATGTTCGGCGAGGATGCTATCACAGAGCTGACCAAGGTTACCCTGAATGGTACAGGTGACGCAACTCTCGACGCTACTACCGGCTTTACAGGTATCGCTGTTGAGCCTAAGAAGTTCAAGATCAAGGGTACTATCGTTATTGTTGACGACGAGAAGGAGAACCTCATGGTTATTACCAACATCGCTCTCTACGCTACCTTGCAGTGGGATAACTCTGGTACTGAGCCAGTTGCATTCAAGTTCTCAGGTTCTATTGAGGGTGCAGGTAAGCGTAGCATCGCTTGGCTTACTAAGGCTCCAGCTAGTGGGACACCAGGCACTGGTGATTAATCAAGAGAAAAAAGCTTCTTTAGGTAATTAGATTCAGGATAACAAACCGTTGGGCGGCAGGCTAATCAACAGCCGTGCCGCCCTTCTTCATTTAATAGCATACAATCATGGCAGAAGAAAAGAAAATAGAGCAGCCTTCAGTGGACTTGCAGGAGTTGCTTGACAGCGTGCTGCACGACGAGCCTACCGAGTTCGTGTTCCGTGGAAAGAAGCACAAGCTCGGCTGGCTTCGCAAGGGAACCATGAGCAGGTGTTCTCATATCAGGGCAAAGGAGAAGAACGAATGGAAGCGCAACGTCAAGATTTGTGTATGCATTCTCCTCAACAACATCTGGAAGATTCGATTCCTGTATTGGATCTACTGGCGCTGGCTCTACTACATCAATGATGTGGACGTGGCCGAGGTTCTGAGAGTTCTCGATGTTTCTAAAAAAAAAATTCCATCGAACGCATTCTCACTGGCTACCATATTAGCGACCGGGATGACGGACGTGATGATGACGATGACGAGGAGCGAAGCAAAAGCTATCCAAGCAGAACAAGCTGGGGAGCAGCCTTCTCACTAGCTGAGAAGTTCGGCTTCCTCTTTCAGCGTAAGTACTTCATCGCAGCCTACGACTACTGGTGGGGCTATTCATCGGCACAGATTGACCTCATGGTTGCAGACCAGCCTCTTGTCGTCTATCCTAAGACCAAGAAGGAAGGTGGTCCGAAGAAGCACACCAAGAAGGAGATGGATGACCTCTACGACAGGTGGGTGGAGAAAAAGAAGAATGAGGGAAGCCTCGTTGGCAAGAAGATAAGTCTTGCTGATTACTTAAACAATAAACTCTAATTTAAAAATATTCAGGATATGGCAGGTGGAAATATGGGAGACCTCAGTTTCTCGCTCACTCTAAAATCGAGAATTGAAGAGGAAACCAAAAAGATTATCAGAGAATTAAACAAGGTTGATTCTACTGGTAAGCAGGCACAGAATGCTTTGGAAGCAATATCCGAAGCAACGAAGGGTATTGGAGATAAGGGAGGTCAAGGTTTAAAAAAGTTAAACGACTTTGTTAAAGAATTACATCGTAACATTGGTGTATTTTCAAGCGAAGATTTCTTTAGTTCGAAAAAACTCCAGCAGTTGGAGTCTGTCCAGGACGGGTTGTATAAAATAGGCCGCATACTCGGAGAGGTGTCTAAGGAAGGTGCTGGATTCAACATATTCCCTAACAGTGTTTCCACTGAGGCAAACAAGGCAGAGAGAGAACTTTATAAGTTATCTTCTATTATTGACGAAATCAACAAACGCCATGGTGAAGGAATACAGCTGTTTGGCGTCGATTCAACGAACAACATACGTCAGTCGTTGTCAGAACTGTCTAAATACAGAACTGAGTTAGAACAGATCAGGAATAACAGAGGTATTCATCCTATCACAGGACTCACAGCAACTGATCTCGTAAAGAGTTCCGGGTATCTTAATGCTATAGATAAAGCAAATACTTATGCAAAGGTTATAAAGGACGCAGCACGCGAGGCAAAAGAGGCAGAGAGGCAACGCCAGAATGATTTGAAGAACACGGAGCGTCGGTATGATTCTCTCGGCAATAAGGTTCGCCAGCTTCGCTCTGAATACAGCCGAGGAATTTCTGTCGGAGCAGATGTAAGTAAGGCAGAAGCAGAGATTAATAGGCTCATTTCCATAATGAGAGGTCTCAGAACTATCAAGGATAGGCTTAATTCTGAAAATTGGAAAGATAGCCTTGGTATGCTTGGTAATATCGGTAGCGGTCACGATACCACATTGGCATCAAGGGTTCTTCAAGACCAGAAGGCAATAAACCGAGAAATTCAAAGAGGTGTTGAGCTTGAACAGAAGCGTCAGCAGGCAATCGTTGACTCAGGAGCTAAGATTCAATCTCAACTGGTTCGCGGCTTCGAGAAAGCTAACAGTCATGCAGGAAAGTTGAACTCAACCGTACAGGATTTGAAGTCACTTTTCTTGCAGGGAGGTCTTGTGTTCGGCGCACAGCAGTTCGCTATGAGCATCATCACTACTGGTGGTGAGATGGAGAAGCAGCATATTGCTCTCCAGTCAATCCTTGGTGACATGCAGAATGCGAATACAATGTTCAATCAGATTAAGGAACTTGCTCTTAATTCGCCATTTACGTTCTCTGAATTGAACCGAGACGTTAAGCAGTTGGCTGCGTATGGAGTTGAGTACGACCAGCTCTATGACACAACCAAGAGGCTTGCAGATATGTCTTCCGGTCTTGGTGTCAGCTTTGACCGTATCGCATTGGCGTTTGGCCAGGTACAGGCTCGTGGCTGGCTCGATGGTAAGGAACTTCGTCAGATTGCCTATGCCGGTATTCCTCTGCTTGAAAAGTTATCAGGGTTCTACTCTAAGCAAGAGGGTCGAAATGTCTCAACATCAGAGATTAAGACCAGAATTTCAAGCCGAGATGTTAGCTTTGATGACGTAAAGTCTATCTTCTGGCAGATGACTGATGCAGGTGGTCAGTTCTATAACATGCAGCAGGTTCTGAGTGAGACTCTGCTCGGACGCTACAATAAATTGAAGGATGCCTTGGAAATCATGCTTGCCGACTTTGCTAACGGCAAGAATATTATAGGTGGAACTTTCAAGGGTATTCTTGATGTTGTCACCAATCTTGTGCAGCAGATTCACGTCTTGGGTCCTGCTATGGTTGCGGCATTCGCAGGTCCGGCCCTTATGCGTGGAGTTAAGACCCTGGAAGGCGGCATTGGAAAGAGGATACTGAACTCTAAGGGAAATATTGCGAAAGAAGCAGAACTTAAGCTTTTGCGTGGCGAGAAAATAACTCCTGTAGAGAAACAGATTCTTCAGTACAAAAATCAGATTCGGATTCAGGATATTCAGGCACTCGCGAAGGCGAATGCGATAACAAAAGCCGAGCTCAGGCGCTTGTATGTTACCGGTCAGATAACCAAGGAGATGTACAAACAAGGTATGGCTCTCACAAAACAGGAGGGTCAGGTAAATAGAATCTCCCTTGGTGGAGTTCTGAAGGGATTGGCTAGCCCTAGTAAATGGGGAGCCGCAGGAGGCTTGCTTCTCGGAGGATTGAAATCAGGATTCAGTTCTATCATCGGTTTTCTTGGTGGTCTTCCAGGAATAGCTATATCTGCCGGATCTGCAATTTTTGCATACTACTGGCAGAAGCATCAGCAGCTTAAACAGGATATGGAGACTACGGCTGACGAACTGAAAGACAGGTACACTCAGATCGGCGAGTTCCTTCGCGATAACGATGCAGATAAAGCCATTAAGGACGGCGATGAGAAAGAGATAGAAAACCTTATTGACGCATATAAGGAAAAGCTGAAGGAGATTGCTCCTGAAAAGGAGAATGCTTTCACTATGAGCCTTCTCGAAAAGAAATCGAATGAGGATAGACTTAAGTATCTCAAAGAACAGCTCATCCTTCTCAAACAGGTTGAGGAGAGCACTCAGAAATCTCTTTCTAACGAGGACGCCTATAAGGGATTCGACGAGAAGCTTTCTTCTGCAAAGGAAATAGCAGAAGCGTTCTATTCGGCATCCGCAAAGGCGAATATGATTAATGCCACCCAATCAGACTTTGCTAGCTTCAACTCCTGGGAGGAAAAGTATAAGAATGAGGTGAAAGCCATGCGCGATTATCTCATTAATGAACTTGGAGATATTAGCAACAGCCCGAAGTTGCAGGGTAAGGCTAACCAGATTCTTTCGTCATTTTTTGCAAAGCAGGGATGGAATCAGGATGTTTCTGATCAGTTCCGTGCGGACGTTCTTAATGCGATGGGTGTTGAAACAGGCTTCTACGAGAACAAATTCAAGGATGCTCTCGATAACGCAGTAAACACTTCGTTTCCTTGGATTGGTGACAAGATTCGCAACAACCAGGAATTGACAGATGCAGAAAGGATTCAGGTCTCAAACATGATGAAGGATGCCGCGGCTCAGGTTCAGAAAGACTATCCTTTTGCATCAGACGCATTGAAGCGAATGCTTGCGGCTGATAGATTCGAGGCTGTCATTCATCTCGTATTCAGGAACGATGACTCGGACCTCACTCAACAGCTCGAAAAGAATCTAAAGGGTAGTGGTTATGACTACCATGAGAAGAACAAGTACGTCAAGAGTTGGGGAAAGGATGCCGGAGACGACTACGATAAAGCAAAGAGCAACGCAGAGTCGGACATTACTGCTGCCAAAAAGGAACTCAACACCAGAAAGAAGATGCTTGCGCTGGGCAATCTTTCTCTCGATGAGTTTACACAGAAGCAGAAGGAGTACGAACTTAAGATGCAGGCTTATCATGATAACTGGGGCGAATGGTTTACTGGTGACGACAAGAAGAAAAACAAGAAAACCGGTGGTCGTAGGTCAACAGGCGCGCAGACAGATAAGGCTCTTGAAGATTTGAGGAAGCGCATCGACTTATACAAGAAGATGTATGCTGAAATCAAGAAGTTTAAGGAGCTTTATGGAGAAGGTGCTCTTGGTCAGCTTGCTAATGACGGAGAGTTTGAGGCTATATTCAATGATAAAAAGAGGTTCCCTATCTCCGACTACACCAATTATGAGACCTCTATTAAAGAACTCTTGAAGACTCTCCCGGCCTCAACAAGGGAGAGATTGGACTATGCTGCAAACGAGAAGGCTGGCATTCAAACTGAAAACCGAAAACTTCTCGAAGACCAGCGCAGAGAGGAACTGAATGTACTCAATAAGCAACTTGATACTATATCTGAGCAGTATGAGACATACAAGAAGATATATGAGCTGACAGGAAACAAGAAGGGTTCAGAAAACATAGCTTTCGGCGGAACTGTTCAATTTGATACATACAAGAAGTTCCTGGAGGAACAACTTGACATTGCGGTAAAGCACGACAATGTTCAGTCCGGCCTCAACTTTACTACGGATGAGGTTAAGGGAATGAGTCTTGAAAATGTCAAGGATAAGTATGGCGAGGAGACTCGTGTTTACGATATCCGCAAGAAACTGGAAGATGAGAACAACAAGATCAAGAAGGAGACCATCGACCTGATGGCTAGTCTGATTGAAAAGAATGCAACCATCGCCCAGCAGATTGAGGATGAAAACCGCAAATACGAGAGACAGCTTGACCTCATCAAGGGCATCGAAGACCCACAGATGAGAGACAGAGCCAAGGCAGGAGCCACAAAGACTCACAACGAGAATTTGGCAAAGCTCCAGTTTGAACAGTTCAAGCAGGAATCTGATTGGGTTGCTATCTTCGATGACCTCGACAGGGTGTCTTCGTCAACAATCAACTCTATGATCGAGAAGATAGACCAGTTTTCTATGACTACCGGTTTATCTGTAGAATCCATCAAACAACTCAGAGATGCCCTAGATAAGCTCAGAAATGAGCAGATTAGCAGAAATCCGTTCGGCTTCATCTTCGGAGGAGTGAATCGCGGTAAGGCTATCGGAAAGTTCATAAATGAGCGTCTTGGCGGTATGGATGATACTGCGAAGATATTCGTTAGTAAGGAGGAGGCTTCGAGACTTGGTATCGCAGGCGGCGTAAGAACAAAGGCGAGTCTGAAGAATGATCAGCAGTCAGCGTACGCCGACTCATCTAAAGCAATCTCTGAACTTGCGACGAAGATGCAGGCACTCAATACGGTTCTTGACCCGGTAATCAATCTGTTTAAGGCTATGGGCGAAGAGGATTCAATCCTTGGTCAAATTGTTGGTGGAGCATCAGGCGCATTCTCTTCGGCAGCAAGTACAGCCGGGGCTTTTGATACCCTCGGCAAAATGGAGGGTCTCGGGTTCCTCAAAGGTGCTGGTCCATACGCAGCAGCCGCTTCCGCAGCGTTGAGCATTGGCGGCTCGCTCATCAAGGCGTTCGGTGCAGACTACAGCAGCTACAACAAGGCGAAGGCTGAGTACGACAACCTGACCTCAATTTGGGATTCTCTCATCTCCAAGAAGACTGAGTACATGAACATCCATTGGGGTACAGAGGCTACAGAGGCATCCAAGGAAGCTCAGGAAATGCTTAAGGCGGAGATTGAGCAGACCAAGGTTATCGCCCAGAAGAGGCTCAATTCTGGTGCTTCTGCCGGATCTCATTCTATTTGGTATCGAATGTGGAAGGGTTCGTACAAGTACAATGGTCAGAATTGGCGTGATGTAGCAGGAGAAATTTCTTCAAAGTACGGAGTTCAGTTCAATGGAATGGAGGATATGCTCAATATGGACTCCGATACTCTTTCAAAGATAAAAAAGGATTATACCGGTCTTTGGGCTAGTATGGACTCTGAGTTCAGGGATTACCTGGAAAAGCTCATTCAGTACGGAGAGAAGGCTGATGACATGATTGAGGCTCTTACAGAGAAACTGACCGGTAACAAGTTCTCTGACTTGGTGTCTTCCTGGGGTGACGCAATGGCAACGATGGCTAACTCGTCAGATAATCTCGTTGAGCACTTCGAGGACAACCTGAAGAAAACCATCTTGAACTCCATGATTGAGAATATATATGGAGACAAGATTAAGGCTCTTTTGAAGAAGACTCAGGGGTACGCAGAGAATGGTGACAAGATCAAGGATTCCAACGGAAATGTCATTTCAGAATTCACAGGAGCCGAGTATGCCGACGTAAAGAACAGCACAGATGAGCTCTCAAAACAGATAGAAGCTACTCGTGACTATCTTAAGAAAGTATATGGATGGTCCGACAACAGCAGTTCTTCTTCTAGGAATTCCATTAAGAGCATTACTGAGGAAACAGGAGACTTGATTGCCTCCTACCTCAACGCAATTAGGCTCGATTGCTCAGTTATGCGCGCAGAGCAGTCTAAGTACTATCCAGAGATGAGTGAGATTGCTAAATCTCAGCTGACGCAGCTTAATGCGATTGCTCGAAATACGTTACGCAATGCGGATGCGGCCGAGAGGATTGAAAGCATATTCGTTGAGTATAACGACAACTTCAATAGAGTTCTTAACGGAACAAAATCATTGAAGATGAAGTAATAATCGGTGGCGCGGATCTATATCCGTGCCCATTTTGTATATTTATGCATTTTTAATCGAATATTTCTTGCATATTTATTCTATTTTTCGTATATTTGCAATTATAAAAAGTTGAATTAAGGTATGAAAGATTATTTCAGGATATACATGCAGAAGGAAGGCGATGGGAACGAGGTGAAGGACTCCATCGCCGACTTCGGTATGTATGTTAGCGAGAATCCGTTCAAACCATGTGATGCCGTCAAGGAACCCGTGAAAAGGGAATGGCACGACGAGCATGGTGACGACGAGTATATTGGCAAGTATGGTCTCTATATGGCAGCATACGAGAACAAGGTCAAGTTCCTGTTTAAGGGTGATGCCTTCGGCGCAAACGAGAAGTGTAAGGCTTTCATTGACTATCTACGTAAGTCCGGCATGATGAAGATGTACTGCGACTTCAACAAGATTGGAAGGCAGCATGTGAGACTGAAGAGCATTGATCCGGACCTATACAGATATCCTGGCAGCGAGGACTTGCTTATTCTCTATATAACGTTCAAGTTTAACGACCCTGTTACTGATATCAAGCCGATTATGTATACACAGGGCAGGATTTCAAATTTAGGATAACACAGACACATGAGCACTTGGAATATTTATCATAAGGATGGCTCGAAGCTGACAGGCGTTAACGGAGAGCAGATAACCGTTCATGGATTGGAATACTCCGATTCCTGGATGGGCGAGTGCTTTTTGACTATCAACTTCAAGCATGAAGTGCCTATCAACTTTCAGATAGGCGACTATATTGTCTATCGTGGCGAGCGGTTTGAGCTCAACTACGAGCCGGGCAAGGATAAGCAGGCCAGACCTGACACATACGGTGAGGGCTTCATATATGACAGTGTAAAGTTCAATGCATTGCAAGATGAGCTTGCTAGAGCAGAGTTCCTCGATGTGGTATTGAACGATAACGAGCTTCACTACACTGCCCTACCGAAATTCCCATTCTATGTACAGACTTTGGATGATTTGCTAGACAGGATCCAGGCGAACCTCGATGAGCAGATTGGTGCAGGTCTTTGGAAGATTTACTCCAGAAATATGGAACGTTCCGTTCAGCGTGGATGCCTCGCGAGCGACTGGCTGTCAATGTACGGCGAAGGAACAAGAGATAACGTCATCGAATCGATGTCTATTACAGTGGATTCGCAGACCTGTTGGCAGGCCCTTGCACTTGTGAACGAGAAGTGGGACATAAACTTCATCGTCAGAGGAAGAAATATCTATGTCGGTACTACCGGAATACAGGCAAACCATATCTTCAAGTATGGCCTCGGTAATGGATTATATGAGATAGTTCAGAACGCTGATTCCGACCAGAGTGTCGTTACGAGATTGAGAGCGTATGGCTCCGAGAAGAATCTTCCTTCTCACTACTATGCGGACCTCGGTGTCAAGTACGTGGCGAACATCACGAAAGTCGTCGGAGCCAGCACGAATGTTGAACTTGAACTGGACCTCGATTATATAGAGACATATTTCAAGAATCCGAGAAAGTATATTGTTCCTGGAGAAACTGGCGAGCAGTCTTCTGGTTGGGTGCTTAAGGTTACATTTGATTTCAAGACTGAGATTACCGGTTATGTAACACAGAAATACAATACCAATAAGTGTAGATTCTATTCGGAATACAGGGGAACGCAGGTAGATAGCGGTAACGAAGAGTCAAGGGAAAACCTTAACACTTTCATCGCTCAGGTTAAGGTGGGAAACACGAAGATGTATATCACATCGGGCCTCAACAAGAAAAATGTTCCTTCGTCCATGAAGGAATATGCAGAGAATCTCCCGAACAATATGTCCATCAACAGACTTATGTTGCCTGGATTCCCTCATGTATCTCTGAGTGACTTCTATGATTCACTCACGGATGAAGAGAAGAAGTACGTGAACCCTACAGGGAAACAGCACAGATTCTCTACTGACCCGCATAGACCATACATCGATTCCATCAACATCGATCAGATTGGTCTTCGTTCGGCATCGCAGTTCTTCGATACCGATGATAAGACGAATGGAGTCGTAGAAATCTACCCTACCATCGAAGAAATGGTTGTCGGTGGCGTGCGTGTGGATGAGATTGACGAGGGTGTTGCTCCTGATGATGACGGCCGATATGATGGCGACCCTGGTCCGAATAATGTTGATATTTATCTCAGCAAAGCTGTTGATTTCGATATAAAAGATTTAGCGGACGACGATTTCTCAATCTCCATGAAAGATGGTATGTGCGGTGGCCGAACGTTCAAGGTAGCATCCTCTACCAAGGTAGATGGAAGATGGAGGCTTACTATTGAGAGAGTCAAGGATGATGCTCTTGAGCTTTGGTTTCCATACAAGGACTACCCTATCAAGAAAGGAGACCATTTCGTTCTTACCGGCATCACACTTCCTGATTCGTATGTCAATGCTGCATCTCTGAAGCTTCTCAAATACGCCATAGCGCTCCTTGATAAGAATGACTATACAAGGTATGTATATCAGCCTAAGGTAGATGAGATTTTCATGGCAAGGCAGCACGACCAAGCGCAGGCAGACGATACAGGAGTTATCAAGAGCCTCCACGATACGCTTAAGGCCGGCGACCTGATGAACTTCAATGATACAGACCTCAATATCGAAGGAATCATCTCTATCGACCAGCTCACGATCAAGGAAGAAGATGGCAAGATTCCTACATACGACATAACTCTCCGCGAGGATAAGGAGGTTGGAACTATCCAAAAGATTCAGCAGCAGATTTCGTCGCTTCAAAGCGGAAATGGCGGAACAGGTGCAGGTTTGACAACTACACAGGTTAAGAATCAGGTTGCGACAGAGGGAAGCAAGCACTTCATCTCAAAGATAAACGATGACATCGCAAAAGGTACAGTTGCCTGGGAGAAGGTGCAGAAGTTCTTACAAGGCTTGACAGCAGAAGACTTATCCCAGTTCAAGAAAGGTGCAACCTTCGGATATTTTATTCAGGGAATGCTCTTCGGCGTTGGTGGAAGGATTGACGAACTGGGTAACGCTGAGTTCGAGAGTATCACATCCCGAAGCTCTATCATAGCAAAGGAACTCATCGTGAACAGACAGACAGCTATGGAGAGTAACTTCGTTTTTACCGAGAGCGGTATGGTTGAGTCAGTGACTGAGATTCCTGCGACAACGGAAGACGGTAACGTGACCTACGATTTGAAGTTGCAGAAGCGATGGGATAATGATTTCACGGCATTCAAGGAGAATGATGTAGTCTTAGCTTCCATCAATACTCTTGCCGAGAATGGCAAGTATTACGATATGTGGCTGCGAGTGCTCTCGGTCAATACAGTAACGAATACCATCACGGTTGTATGCTACCCCGACAACGAATGTCCTAGCAAGAAGAATTATCCACCTTGCGAGCTGGCAAGATTGATACGATGGGGAAATGCAGTAGATGAAGAAAGACAGAGCTGCTGGTATATCTCGTCGACCGAAGGATTGCTCGTATGGCTTGACCATGTAACCAAGCCTATCATAGACAAGACGAACTACTCTATTGCGATAGGCAAGCTGCCAGATGCACTATCGTTCCTCTTCCAAGACTTCCCTACCGCCAACAAGCGTGATGGAGCGTTCTATGCTAAGTGGATGATGGCTGAATCATTCCAGCAGATAGACTATCAGGGCAACCCAATCTACACGACAAGAGACAGAGGCGTGTGGAGCTTGGATGTGGCACAAGGAGACAATCCTTACCGCAATGGAGACCGAACGATTGACACGGTATATTACCTAGGATGCAAATGGCAGTGCCTCGAAGATAAGACAACGAAGCCTCCAACCTACTCCTCTACAGCTTGGGCATTCGTGGAAGGTAATCCATATTTTACCCTTGAAATGCTATCATCGAAGCTGTGGAACTTCCGTCTAAACGACTTGATGGCAACGAATGATGATGGCTCTTGGAAGGTATTCACTACTCTGTCTGTAATCGGCAGACTCTACAATCAAGACGTGACCGATTCTATGGTCAATGTGGTATGGACTAGAGACAGCGGAGACCCGACCGCAGACAATAAATGGGCACTCTCTCATGCCAACTGCGGATTGTCGGTTGATTTGACCTATGAAGACCTTGGCGGTGCTGCATTCAAAATAGGTAGTGTGACATTCCGATGTGATGCCGAAATCAAGGATGGAGAGACGATGTATTCCGAAGATGTGAGTGTTAGTTTCTAATGTTGAACTTTAAAATTGAAAGATATGCCAAAAGAATTAGCAGCAAGTGTTGACAAGATGATGGATATACAGGCAACCGCCTATTCCCAGTCTTGCAGCATAGAGATAGTTGGAGACATCATCAACAGGCAGCAGTATGACGGCATCGCCAACTCATATTCCCCGAATTACGCAATCCGTCCATGTACGATGTTTCCGTCATGCTTCCTCATAGACCCCGACAACCCTAACGAGACGGGCACATTTAACAGTCAGTTGGATTCATTCAAATGGTCGGAAGTCTCTACTAGTGGAATTGTCGTAGTAGCAACAAGCGAAAAAGCAAGTTTGGTAAGTGGTTATGAAGCCACAACGGAAGGCTTGAATAAGGGAACTCTCTTTATCAAGTCTAACTCAGTTATCAATAAGCCGAGAACAATGCGGTTTGAGGGTAATTGGACTGACCCGATAAGTGGATATAAGTACACATTCATAGCCAACAAGCCGCTCTACCTTGAAGATACCACTAATGCAAGGGCAGAGATTATGCTTGATAGTGCTCCTACGGTGCTTTGGAATCCACTCAAACACGAAAGCACAAGAACCATCACAGCAAAGGTAATGGTCGGTGCTATAGATAAGTCTGCGGACGCAAAGGCAAGGATATGGTGGTATCGTATCTTGGATAACGGAACAAGGCAGCTTATCTCTTCCGTTGACGATTCCGAGAACTACGAGATTACCGCCATGACAAAGGCTGCTAACGGTCAGATTACATCTATCACCATCAACTGTGATATGATAGGTGACGGAATCGGATATGAGGTAAGAGCCTGCTATATCTACGAAGGAAGTGTTCCATCTTCTCCTCGAACAGGAGACCCGAAGAAGGTTACCTATATCAAAAGAACCATTCCACCTCTCACTCCTCAGTTCGTAGGCGATGGTTTCGGTCTCAATTCTGATACAGCTTTCGTAACTTGTCGGGCTATCGTAAGCGACAACAAAGGAGTCATTGACCCTTCTGTATGGAATAAGATTATCAGAGCGAAATGGCAGAAAGTATCTTATGGCAAAGTTGTGAACAATGGCGTAGTCACCATGACTGAGAATGTCACGGTGTTAGGGTACGGAGAGACGTTTAAATGTCCTTTCGAGGCGAAGAAGAGTATCCGTCTGACAATCGAAGACAGAGGTGCTTACGAACTGATTGTTGACGAGAATGGCAATACCCTTGTGGATGATGATGGTAACTATCTTGTGTCAAGGGAAATTGACGAGAACAGCTAATTATTGTTGAACTTTAAAAATATACGATTATGAGATATTACGTTAAGGTAACTAAGGAAGTCGCAGAGGTAATCACCAAGGCTGGTGTTCCGCTTACAATGACGCATGACGGTAATTGCTTGCTCTATCAGAGTGAGATGAATGATGTTCCTGGTGTTAATCTGAGTGCAAGAGCTGCCTATGCTGGTGGTGCTCTCATAGAGGAGTATTCTGCTCTAGCTGAGATTGACGGAAGTGTAGCCACCCCTGCATATTGCTATACCCCAGTCGAGTATGGCGGTGAGGGCGATACAAGGAATAAGGATAACGGATTTGGCGCAGATATGTCAGACGTATCTTCTGAATCTGAGGTATCAACAGATAAAAAGGAAAGCGAGGTAACAAATGAGTAAAGCATCAATAACAGGACAGATTGTTGTGACAAGCAACGGAACGACAATCTACCCAATACTTCAGTGTACGACAGGAGACGTTAATCAGAACTATGATGGCGAGTGGAATGCGCATACTCAGATTTCGCCTGACTTCGAAGCTAGCGGTGCTAGGCATCCAGTCATAGTTATGCAAGCCTTTTCAGCAGAGCAGGGCGCAGGTAATAACTTCGACCTTACAAGAGGTTCTACAACATGGGTTGTCGGCGGTGTGACGTTGGCGTTCAATGGTTCGGGCGTTTCCACTAATTCGTTTGGTGGCGTGTCTGGTCATTTTACCATGGGGGCTGATGCTAGCGGCAATCCGACCCTTACTATCAATAAGAACCTTGTGAAAATCAATAGCGGTGATTCGTTCAACATCGAAGCAAGAACAAGTCTGTCGCTCGAAAACACAAACATCAATCTTAAAGCTATGTACCCAGTCTATATAGCCAAGGGCGTTGTCAGCTCAAAGCGAGTGAACATTCTCCCTACTTCAAGTACGAATCTGTTCACTATCACAGAGAAGGGCGGTAGCTGTACCGTCAAAGCAGAGGTGACGGAAGGAACGTCCGTGACATCTAGCGGATATACATTCAAGTGGTATCTGCCAGACTCTACCAACGCATGGGTACTCAAGCAGGATAGCGACTCTCCTATGTTCACCATCAATGAGACAGACGTTGATTCATCTATCCTCGTTAAGTGTGAAGCATACAAGGCAGGAAGTTTTTATGCGTCAGATACCCAGACCGTCAATGACGTGTCGGATGAATATATCATATTCCAGAACCCTACGGATGGCAACGGAAATGCTGTAGCTGAGAACTTCATTCAAAATTCGGGAGGAAGCATTGTCTACGTTCCGTACATGCGCAAGCGTGGCTCTAATACCAATATCGAAGATGTCGCATTCAGCATGGCATTATATTCCAACAGCGGTATTCCTATTTCGGGAGCACCAACGGTAAGCGGCAACGAGTTTACAGTCACGGAATCTGCAATACGTGCATATAAGGGTGCAGTTTATGTGATAACAGGTGTTAAATAGTTAATAGATTATGACAAAGGTTTTAGCAGAAGTAACTGGCTCAATCTCATTCTCTCAGAGAGGAGAAAAAGGTCAAAAAGGTGCTCTTATGCGTGAACATGACGGTTTTGAATCGGGCAGCTATAAGTATCTTTCGGGTGTAGGAGAAGAAGCGTACATTGATGTTGTGTGTGTTAAAGGAAAATGGTATCAGTGCATTCAAACGTATAACGACGCTACTTCTTCGCCTAGTTTGACCGATGGACATTGGACAGAGATGAGTAATTATAAATCAATAGCAACTCATCTTCTTCTTGCCGAGAACGCTACCATCAATATGCTCGGAACCAATCAGATTAATCTGTTCGATCCGACTACTGATGGTAAGATGTTTGGCTCATTTAGGGTTGTTAGTGATGATAATGATTACGCTCTGTGGCTTGGCGCACCGAATGGTGCTGATGCTCCATTCAGCGTAAAGAAAGATGGTTCGTTATATGCGTCTAATGGTATATTCGCAGGAGAACTAAAGGGTGTGGTAGGCTCATTTCATAGATTGGATGCGGTTAGTTCTGATGGAAATGAAAGCGCTGGTTCAATATATTTTGATCCTTCTGGACGTATAACATTTGATGCAGATATCTATAGTCAAGGTGTGAATCCAGGAAGGACTAGAGGTTGGCGTTTCTATGCTAGTACTATATGGGGTCGAGGTGCTTTTGGTCATAATGAGAGTACATTGGTAGTAGTAAATGGTAGTAGTATGCGCATCTATCCAGACGGATACAGTTCTGCATATACTGTTGTGAGTCTAAAGAGTACTACGTATGACAATAAAACCGTATACAAAATTCCATTGTATAGTCCTGATGATAAATCGAGCGGATGTCCTATTGATGTAGTAGTATTCAATTCTTCTAGAGCAAATGCTATATATTATTACGAGTTTGTACCTAGAGGAACAGGTAAGCGTTGGATGGCAATAAATGCTAATGATAATAATAACGGAATACATTTCTGTGATGTCGGTGGATGGCATCAACTTAATGGTGGAGAAACAATAAATCTTGTATATATAGACCCAGGATTACTTAATCCTAGTCAGAATGGTAAGACCTATTTCGGTCGTGGTATATTCTGGAGCGGAAGTTTTGATTTGAATTGGTCAAATAGATAACCATAAAAGCAAAAATAAATATGAAAGTCAAGTTAGAACATCTCGAAGTATTTATGACACTCGACAAGAATCGGTGTCAGGTAGTTAACGCACGCAAGCAGATTGCAAACATAATCTACTCGCAGGGAGCAGGATTGGGGCTGGCAGGACAGGCTCTTGCAGTGAAAATGTGGAACGGAAATGACGAGACCGAGTACACAGACGATGAAGTGAGAATCATCAAGGAACTCGTTGAACGCACTACCGCTCCTTGCTTCATTGATGCGGTGAATGCTGCTATCAGCAATGAGGTATCGGCAGAAGCGATAGATAAGTAACAATATCTTTTAAAATACATAATATTATGGCTATAAAGACAAGAAAAATCAGCGATTGGCTGTCCGCTAATGGACAAGTTATTACCAATGCTTCAGCAGCTAGTATGAAGACTTATTTGGAGCAGAATCTTCGTCCTTTACAGGATGGTGTATACATCGGTAAGAGACAAAATGACGGTTGGGGTTCGCAGAGTGGAGGTGAAACTGCTATGATAGGTTCGTATATGCGTATAGAGTCGTGGCAGACAACATCAATCGGTATCTCTTCTGCTGATGCTGATGCTATAGTCATTCAGCATGGTGGTTACAGACTAGGTATTGCTCTGTCAGAGCCTAGCGCAGAGATGAAATGGGGAAGTGTCCAGAATAGCGGTTCTATCGGATACCAGCAATCTTCCGACTTAAATACCTTTGATGGTATTACACGTACATCGGGAATCATGGCAAGTAGCTATTACAAGAACGACGATCCTGCGTATTGTGCTGTAGCATACTGCTGGAATTACATGACAAAGCGAACCGAGGGTGATAAGATATGTCAAATTGGTAAGCACAACTGGTGGCTTCCAACTATGGGAGATTTGGCTCTCATACATCGCTACTTTGAGACCATCAATCTTGCCTTACTGCGCATTAGAAACGCAGGTAAGCAGAGTGTTGATTTGCTAAAGCGGACGGCTTACTGGTCGTGTGTTGAGGATTCGGGCTACAATGCGTGGACTCTGCGTTTCGACATTGGCTATCGGTACACCAATGGTAAGGTTGCCAGTCCGCATCGAGTTCGTCCTGTTACAGCATTTTAATCATTTTGTCTCTTCACCCCTTTACCTCTTTCCGACCGCAGGTCGGGCAAGCATGGTTGAGAGGTAGAGAATTACAAACACATAAATAATAACAATATCACGAATAATTAGTGGCAATAAGTCAAAGCATCTATGGCATTAGCGAAGGATTTACAGATATATAAGGACACTTTTGAATTAGTCGATAAACTCACGGCTATGAAGGTTGGTTTTCCGAGAATGTATCGTTACGATTTAGGTGAGAAAATGACAAGCGTTGCTCTTGAACTTTTCGAGTACATTCAGCTAGCGAATATGTATGCGGATAACAGACATCAGTATATGATGGGGTTTCGTGTCAAATTCGAACTTCTCAAGACAATCCTTCGCCTTTGCTTCAAGAGAAAACTATTCTCAGAGAAGCAAGCGGCAGATATTTGTAGATTGACAACCATCATCGGTAGACAGGCTACAGCTTGGGGAAATTCGAAGAAAGGTTAGTTCTGCTTCGAATAAAGCTAGAGTATAATTAGGTTAAGGCTTATTATAGAATGTGATTCTCCATAAATAATGGTCTCGCTGCTGTCAAGTCGTATCATCATTTGTTCGATGTAGCGAAGCAGCTAAGATGTATAATAAAGAGCGAGAAAATAGCGGACGAATTACTGGTCGTGTGTTGAGAATTCGGGCAACAATGCGTGGAATCTGAATTTCGACAATGGCAATCGGAACAACAATGGTAAGGTTGCCAGTCCGCATCGAGTTCGTCCTGTTACAGCACTAGTTAGGAGAGTTAGGGAGATAACAGTAATGGTAAAGGCAGAATATATTATAGCAGCCTACGAAGACTGCCGTAAAGGTAAGGCATCATCACCAGATGCGATAAGGTTTGAAACATACCTATTTGAAAACATAACGGACTTGGTTGAAAGGATAAACTCAAGAACTTACGAGCCAATGCCATCCATTACCTTTGTTGTCTCACGACCTGTCTATCGGGAGGTTTTTGCTGCTAATTTTCGTGATAGAGTTATTCATCATTATATTGCCTTACGGCTAGAACCGCTATTCGAGGGTGTTTTCAGTGATAGGACGTATAACTGTCGCTGCGGCAAAGGACAGCTCTATGGAGTAAGGCAGCTTGCGGCAGATATTAAAGAATGCTCTGAGAAATTCACTAAGCCGTGTTGGTATCTGAAATGCGATATGAAGGGTTTCTTTATGAGCATACCTAGAGAAGAGCTTGCAGGCAAAGTAGATGCGTTTATTTTAGATAATTACAAAGGAGATGATATAGAAGACCTGCGCTACTTGTCTCGTGTCACGATAATGAATGACCCGACGAAGAACTGCATCAAACGTTCTTCCGAAGAGGCTATGGCAAAAGTACCGAAAGGCAAAACTTTACGAGGAGCAGAGAAAAACCACGGTCTCCCTATCGGTAACCTTACAAGTCAGCATGACGCAAACTTTTGGCTTAATGATTTTGATTGGATGCTTGAGATAATTCTGCATATCTATCACCATGGCAGATACGTAGATGATTTCTTCTTGATACATAAGGATAAACGGGTATTGTTAGCATCTGTCCCAAAGATAAGAGAATATCTTGATAATATAGGCGTGACCTTGCATCCGAGGAAGATAGAACTGCAATCCGTATATAAGGGTATTAAGTTTACGGGTATGGTTGTGAAGCGTGATAGAATTTATGCTAGTAATCGTATGGTAAGCAACTTTAAACAACTGGTGCATCACATGAATATATTGCCCGATAACTATACGATTGAGGAGTTACAGCACTACATTTGCTCTATCAACAGCTATCTAGGGTTAATGAAACATTGTGACAGCTATGATACCAGAAAGAGCATTATGCTGGAAATGGATTTAAGATTCTATAAACACCTTTATATAAAAGGTCATTATGAATGTGTCTGTATCAAGAATAAATACAAGAGAGATATAATTAATCGAAAGAAGCTAAAGAAACGTAATAGCAAGTATTTCGATTCTCTAATGGATAATTACTATGAATCAGATAAAAGGAAGAACGCTAGAGAGAATCCCGACCGAGAAGGAAATCAGCCTGCTTCTCGATGAAGGGTATGTGGTTGAGGTTTATATGAGAGACGGAGAAGTTGTTATGGAGACGTGTGAAGCACCATAATAATATTGTTACCATTTTCTTTAATTTTGGTAACAATATTTTAGTAACAAAACTTTCAGATTGTTACTATTTATAAAGTTTAACATAAAAATATTCTCATTTTCGTTGATTTTGTACAGAAAAGTGTATCTTTGCATCATTATTTAATTTAAATCGACCTAAAAATCACTGATTATGAATAAAGAAGACGAAGGCAACCTATTAAGATGGTTGCAAGACAAGGACATCAGCGAGGTTTTGGACTTGTTGATGAGACACGGCAATCGGTACAGCAGAAGAATTTTGAAGTTCTTCCGTTGGTTCTGCAAGTACGCTCCAATTATTCTTATGCTCTTTCACGCATACGGCGTTTATGATTTCTCGCAGCATCCTCGTGAAATGTTTATCCCATACACAGAAAATACGACATGCTATATTTACATTTACCTCATGGTGTATGTTCTGCCAATGGTTCTTATACTGGCAAGCAGATTCTTTTTCCTATGTTGGAGATACCGCATTCCATTCTTCTACTTTTTCGGCATCAATGCTGCTCACATCGTGGAGTGGAATTGGTACACTACTAAAGATATGATAGATTCTTGTTTTACCATAATGATAGTAACAGCAATGTTTTATATATACGGATTTTTTGATATGTTTATTAATCGAACTAAGTTAGGACGTAAAATCTGTGCATAATGGGAAAGATATTGAATTATAAGTTGCTCGGAACAGCTTTGAAGACATTAAGTGATGCTTGCTTTAAGGCTGATGAGCAGCAGCGAAATGGCGAGAAGGTCACCGCTTGCGGAATGAGCGATGATGACTTGGATAGACTATGCGACATCATCCCAGATATGCTCAACCCGATGTTGAGTACAGAGGAAGTCAAGGAAAAACTGCACGTTTCTGATGCTACTCTCAATCGTATGGTTGCTAGGGGTGACATACCGAATGGCGAGTGCAAAAAACGTGGGCATACTAGGTATTGGAAGAAGTGGGATATACTACACTACATTAAAAAGAAAAGAAAATAATAGTTGAACATGTAAGTATTACTTACAAGTTGAGTAAGAGAGGTAAGTGATTGCCTCTCTTTTTGTTTTCAATCCTTTCCAATCTTGCAAACATTGGAAAGTATTTTAATTCCCCCGATTTCGTGGGTTTTAAAAATACAATTTTTCTATGAAATTATATACAATATTTCTTCAAAAATATATATTGCATCAAAATGACACTACCTACTATCACTTTAAATCTCTGATAATCAGCCACTAAAAGAAAGTGTGATAGAGTTATATTTGCTCTCACATATTCTTCGTACCTTTGCATCCGTAACGTTACAATAGTGTTAGTTAATATTAAGGATAACTTAAAAAGATTGTATCATGGAAATGACAGATGCAAAAGTAGTAGAGAAGAAAATCTACGAAGATGGTAAGAAGGAGTATGCCAGCAAGGGTTTGGCAGGAACAGCCCTCGGAATTGGCATCGGCGGCTTGGCTTTAGCTTTGCTCAACGGCAATGGTCGTGGTGTGTTTGGTTCACTTGGTAATGGTATGCCAGATAATGTGAATATCAACACATATGGTGGTATGACTGCAAGTAATACTGCTCCTACAGCCCTTGAAGTAATGGAGAAGGAATGCGCTGATGAGGTGAAGTTGCTTACCGACATGTTCGGTCTGAAGCTCGACACCGCTAACAAGTTCTACGCTACGCGTGAGACAGATGTTGCCGAGAAATTCGGTCTTTACAAGTCGCAGGTAGATGCTATTAACGCTGAAAACCGCCGTGCAATGCAGGCTGAGTTCGGTCTGTACAAGTCTCAGATTGATGCGGACTTCGGCTTGTACAAGAATCAGAGAGACCAGTACGATGCGTTACAAGCTAAGTATTGCGACCTCGACAAGAAGGTATCCGTAATGGAAGCCCTCACTCCTTACAAGGAGAAGCTGATGATGGCTTACGTGAACGAGAAGACCTGCAACTGCTTGCGTGGTCAGTTGGTTCTCCCATCTACGCCAGTAATTTCGGGCTACGGCAGCTATTGCTGTAACAGCACTGCTCCTTCCACGCCCACTACAGGAGCGTAACAGAGCAAGAAAGTCCGTAAAAAAGACTAAGAAAAAATGAGTTGGTGAGGGGTGTTTGCCCTCGTTGGTGGATGCCCTCTCACCTCTCTATGATATATCACCAACTTAAAGATATTGTATTGATTATGATGAATTTTGGAAATAGCCCATTATTGGATATGGGCACAAGTCAGCAGCAGCCGCAGATGATGGATGCCGAGCTACAAAAGATGTATGAGGCAATACAGCAGAAACGAGCATCTATCAACATGCAAGCGCAGCAGTCTTCCACCCCTTTATGGGATGAGATTGATAAGATTGAAGACAATCTTACAGGCGCACAACGTCAGTACTTGATGCAGAATCAGGAATACGTCAATAGCTTGCAATATGTATCTAAGCTAGTGCAAGACGAGGAATTGCGCATTATACGACCTCGTATCGAAAGCACTCAGCAAGGACAGGAGGCATTAAAGAAACACTTATCCTTGATGCAACGACTGAGAAAAGAAGTAGCGCAAGCAGAGGAACATAAATCTGCTATGCTCAACGATTATATGACTAACCATAGTGATAAGACTTGGCAAGAATATCTCGTTTGGTACAACAAAACAAAGAAAGGAGAAAACAAAAAATGAACGTAACAGAATTGAAAGAAAAGCTGCTTACATCTTTGGATTTGTGGGCAGACGCAAGAATTAGCGATATGGTGAGGGAAACACCTGCATTGGCTATTCCTTCCGTGTATATGAAGCGAGCTTCACACAACATTATCGCTAAGAATAAAGATAAATGGGGCAATAGCATTGAAAACGCTACCCTATTCATTGCCGATGAGGACGGAAACATTGATGCCGATACCATATTCTCAGACCTCATGCAGATGTTGGAGAATATAAGCAACTACGAATTTGATTTCGGCTTTGTCAAAGGTCGCATTGATGGCGGTACTTTGTCTATTGATTTGCCTGATAATATTATAACGACAATATTGTTCGGCAGCAAGAAGAGTATCAGCTTTACAAAAACTGACTTTGAGGAGTTGAAAAGTCTGATAACAGCAGAATAATCACATATATAAATACAAGACAATATGGAAGCAAAAGAGATTATGAATAAGTTTGATGAGCTGTATGGGATGATGGCATCATCAACTAATGTAAAGTATATGCACACATTCGGTAATACGATGCGCTGCATGATGAAGGATATGGCTGCGAAGCACCCAGAGCTTGCGCAAGAGTACGTTGAAAAACTTTGTGCAATTAAGTGGAAGAACTATCTAACTAAGAAGGAGGCTTCAGAGATTGTGAACGGAATGAATCCAGCTGCAAATTGGGATATGCAGACATGGCTCAATGCTATGACTGGTCTCGGACTTGTAACAGAGGAGAAACCTTACTACAATGACTACGCTTTGTACGTTGCCATGAATCAGGTTGTAAGCGACCATGGATGCACCATCGCCAAGATACTCGGAAAGGAAGATGTTAAGGACATTGGCACAGAACATCTGGTTAAGTATGCACACAGCCTTGCTATCGACTTGTTGAAAGACAAGGATGGTGTATACAACATCAGAGAGTATTTTCTGAAGTAACATCAAAAATATACGGTTATGAAAAAGGTATTCGAAGACATTATAGCTAGCAATGACATGCAGGCTATCAAGAACTGCGTCACAATAATGGCTGATTGTTGCGAAGTCGGAATGAACGACAGCGTAATGCTTGATATGATGAAGCAGGTCAAGGGAGAGATTGGCGCGTGTCATTATGACGAAGAAATGGCAGATATGCATCTTTGTCTCATAGGCCAGCTTCACACTAAAGATGTAGCCAAGGACTATTGGCATGAGGTTAAGAATGACAACATCAATCTCGAAGACTGGTGCGTTCTCTGGGGAGAAATGGTAAAGCGTAACGACGCAAAGATAAAGAAATGGTTCCCGAAGATTAACACGTACAACTACGAGCAAAAGATTTTCGATGAATGTATTTCCTTCCTGGAAAGTGGCAGACTTCCATATTACGACTTGAATGTATAAAGTTTTTCGTTATTCTGAATAAAGTTTCGTTTTTTTTTGCTATCTTTGCAGAAAGAGACCGAAACTTTATTTTTATTAATTATTCAGGATAACAGATTATGACAAATTTATTAGATTCTTCACAGATTAGGCAGATAGTGGTTACAATTTCCTCTGCTATACTTGCCTTTGCAACGCCAACTGAAGGTTTCGTGCTGGCGCTAGTAATTGCTTTCGGCTTCAATATCTTTTGTGGTATGCGAGCTGATGGCGTTAGTGTTGTACGATGCAAAAACTTTTCGGCATCAAAGTTTGTAAACGCCATTCTTGAAATATTACTCTATCTTACCATTGACTATGTGATATATGGTATCATGATAGGCTGTAATGACGGAAATGAGGCTTTGTTTGTAATAAAGATGCTTACATACATTTTCTGCTATGTGTATCTATGCAATGCGTTCAAAAACCTCATCAAGGCATACCCTAAGAATGTAGCATTCAGAGTTATTTACTACATTTTGAGATTCGAGTTTGCAAAGGCATTGCCGAGCTATTGGAAACCGATTATTGACAGGCTCAACAATGAGTTTGATAAAAAAGAGGAGGAAAATAAAAATGGAAGTACTAATTGATAGAGCTTGGAAAAAGGATGGCTATACTATTAGCCGCCTGTACGTGAATGGCAAATTATTCGGATGCAATACTCTTGAAGATACAGACAGAGGATTGAATCAGAAAATGGATTTGGACGAAATCAAAAACAAAAAGGTATATGGGCAGACTGCAATACCAATCGGCAGCTATGAATGTGTATATACCTATTCTAACAGATTCAAGAAGATGTTGCCATTACTTCTGAATGTCAAAGGATTTGAAGGAATACGCATACATAGCGGTAATTCTGCAAAAGACACGTTAGGCTGCATCTTAGTTGGGAAAAACGACAAGAAAGGATGGGTTAGCGATTCTCGATTATGGACTAGCAAGCTCATTCAGACTATGAAGACAGCTTGGGATAAAAAGGAAAAAGTAACAATTGTAATTCAGTAGCTTATGAAACTGATTGATAAAATAACAAGGGTTGTAATTGCCATTGCAGTAGCAATGCTGATTCTATCAATGTTCTGTAGATGTAAGGCGAAAGAACGTGTGATAGAAAAACAGACATACATCACAGATAAACGTAACGAGGCTAAGTGGGATTCACTCTTTAATGCAAGGCTTGTCAAGGAGCTGGAATCATACAGAGCATCGCATAAAGAGTCTATGAAGTCAACTACGAAAGAGAAGACACATATCAAGGATAGTACAGCTTCGAAGTACGATGTGAACGGAAACAAAGTCGGCGAAGACAGATTCCACTACGAATATCACGAGATATCACAGGAAGATGTACAGATACTGAGAGATAGTATTTCTAGCCTTAAAGAATACAAGGATAGTGCTGCGATATATCATAGCAAGTGTGACTCCTTAATCTCAGTGATAAGTAAAATATCGAAAGATAAAGTATATGTCGAGAAACAGCTATCAAGGACTGACATGGCATTTTTAAATATAGGTAAGATAACTTCAGTTTGCCTTTTCATAGGCATTCTCGCATTTTTAGGTTGGATATACTGGAAATTAAAGTTACACAAACGTTCTTAGTTTTTTCTAATGTTTTTATTTGGTTTTTAGTTGATACAAACAAAAAGGGGTGACCGCACGCGATGTGTAGCCACCCCTAAACATATAGATAATGCACAGAAATTATTCTTCAGCTCCCTGGAGGAACTTGATACCATACTTCGTCTCGTAGTGTTTCTGCTGATCTTCTGTCAGTATTCTTGTTTCACTGTCGTAGAAGACGGTAAGCAGCTCTCCGTAATCTTTGTCGTAGAAGTAGTTGTATTTATTGCAGAGATAGTTCCTTGCGCAGAGACATCTGCTCGGAATGGTCTTGAACTTGCGTCGTGTCTTCTGTTTTATTCCATTCGTTGCTCTGTACCTGTCAAGCCTCAGCGTCTTTTTTAGAGATTCAGAACGTTTAGCTATTATCTCCGGTCTTATTATTGCCTGAGCACATTTCAACCGAAGTCTTTCTTCCGTTTCCTGGGTATGAGTAACGCCAAGTGCCTTTGCTATGCTTGTTACACATGACTTTGTTATTCCAAGCTCTTTGGAAATTTCGGAAGAAGAGTAATCCGGATATAGCTTACGGACAGACTCCCTGATCTTCTCTCTTTGCTCTTTTCTTGCGTCCTTGAACGAATCCCCATGCAGCCTATGTAGCCACCAGTAAACAGTCTGTACTGCGCAACCGAAGCTCTTGGCCATAGCGTAAGGAGATTCGTAAGGGTGTTCCTTTATATACGTTTTCTGTTCATCTGTTATATTCATGTATTACTTTTTATCAGAAGAGCCGTAGCCGTTATCGCCGCGCTCTGTTTTGTTTAATTTGTCCGTCTCGATAAACATGATGTTGTCACTTTTTTCGAGGTGGAATTGCACGATTTTGTCACCAACCTTATATCTTGGCATATTTGGAAACAAGTGATAGAATACGGCAGAAATCTCTCCAGTATATGGGTCATCGATAGTGCCTTCACAGTTACTGAGACTCATACCAGTCTTCCATACGGAAGAACGAGGACGGAACGTAAAGCATCTTGAAATGTCAGCAGGCTTGTTTCGGTTTTCAATCTGTAGCGCAAATCCGAGACCGTATTTCCATACGTTAGGCGCAACCTCTTCTTCTGATACGGCATAGCAGTCGTAGCAGAAATCATCATCGTGCGCCTTAGTTGGCATAATAGCGTTCTCGTTGGTCTTTTTGAATAAAACAGGCACACCAACAACCTCGGTGAATCTATCAATCTCCACACCATCAACGTTCACCTTTCCGTAGAACATATCGGCAGGGCGAGTCCAAACCTTGCACTCTCCATAGAGAGCCTGATAAACAACTTCCTTCTCATGAGTTTCACTATTAGTGACCTCAGTAATAAATCTGTAATAACCACCTTTAAAATGTCTGTAGATCTTTTCCATTTTAATATTTAAAGTTTAAAATTCATGTTCATCACATACTTGGTCGCAAGATGATTCGTGCTCGTTATTGCAGCACCATCCTACGCCACAAGTATCTTCGTTGTCAAACCAATGACAGTTGCCACAGCATCTTTCTTTATTCATACACTATTTCTTTCGTTTAAACATTCTACGCCACTTTCTTGGAAGTGTGCAATCGTTAGCCATATCGAAGCTTCTCAGTTCTTTAGAATTTAACTGTTCAGGGGTAAACGGATTACTCTGCAATAGCTTGTTGCAAAGTTCTTTCAAATCAATATTAAAATTAATGTCATCACTTGTACAGCTCATTCTTGCACCTCCTCCCAGTCTGTTGCGAAAATAGTCTCTGGAAGTAACCATAAAACTGGTGTAGCTCTTCCTACGCTATTATACATTAATGCCTCTGAACCGAGATAGTTCTTATCAATGTATGCGTATGTGCCGTCCGCAAAAATCTTACGTCTCACTTTCTTTCCTTCCTTCATTCTTCTCAGAGCCTCCGAGAAGTCAAATGTCTGCTTGCTCATAACTACTTGTATTTATATCTGTATCTTACATCTTGGAGAATGTAATATATATCATTGAACATATTTCCTAGCATACGTGACACACTGCTATAACGTCTGCATAAGTCTTCTGCTTCAACAGAAGCCTTCATAGTTATCTGTGTAGCTATCATTCTTAGCTCAATATCATTACTTACCATTATACCAATAACTTCTTTTTGAATGTTGCAAGAATATAGATTGAACCACAACAAGGTGTTGTAGATTCAGTTGCTAATGCAGATGGAGGTATTAAGTTCCATTGTACTAGCTCCCAACCATCATAGCCTTCTTTATTAAATCTACTAGATAGAACCTGAGCTATCTCGTCAGCTTTATTAACAACTATTGAAGTTACCATATATTCCCATTCATGCTTCTTCATATTTTTCTCTTTTTACTTGTTAAACTTATCGCCTTGGTGATGCGGTGGTCTTTTTTACCAACAAAGCCATAGCATATTTTGTACTCAAAATCTCTTAATCTTCTGTACCAATAATCACTTGCCGTACTTAGATGACGAGCTTGCTTCATTATCTTCTTAGCTAATCTAATCTTCATACACCAACTAACTTTCCAATCAAACGATGTTCGTGCTTATCGAAAGTAATTCCATACTTGAACATTTCTTCAAAAAGCATAAGACGCTCCTCGTTGGTAGCCAACCGAGTAGATTTCTTTTTATCCTCGGTCATTGTGAAATGAGAGCCTACCATTAAATTCTTATATTCCTTATGGAGATAAAGATAACAGAACAGATTATGATATTCTGGTTTCCAACACTTACATAACACAATCCAATCATTATCTATCACAACTATATTGCCTTCATCAACAATATCTTCAAACATATTATTTTCCATACGCTACTTCTCCTTATCGAATTTGTTGCTAACAACTTTTGCATAAGTTATTACATCATTACCCAAACTACCTACACATTCGTGAAGAGGAATACCTATATAGAGACCTTCCTTTCGCGCCAAGAATGTGCCTTCATTAAAAGTAACAACATACTTAATATTGTCATCATCAACATCCTGTAGAATATCTCCTTCCCAAACTTCTCTTCCCTCACAATCTTTCAACCCTGTGAACATACAGACTGTAGAAGGGTCAACGTCAGTTATACCATCTTTTATATGGTCTCCTCCTATACATACCCTATTCCCAAGACGTACTAAATCGCCCTCAAACCATTTTCCTGAGTTGAGCTGCTTAGCCTTGAATTTTATGTTTTTTATTTTCATAAGCTATTCATATAAAATTGTTATTATTTTACTTTTATCTACCTTCAATATAGCTTCTTCTGCTTTATCTATCGAAGAAAACAAATAGTCTGGGCAAAGGTTATATGCGCCATAGTCCCAATAATGGATAAGTCCAAATAACAACGAATGTCTCTTATCTACACGATAAGCAAGGATTTGATTATCCTCAGAATCGTAATGTATGCCATTAACAGCCTTGCTTTTACGATACATATCTACTATTCTATATGTTGCCATTACTATTTTTCTTTAAATTCTCTTTAATTCTATTCTCGTGACACTGAATCATACGTTTATAAAATTCTATCATCTTTTTATTAACGAAAACAGTATCAAATTTACCTATATAGTAATCTCCATTTAAGAGTTCGCTGACGTGTATTCGTACAACGTCTTGCGTCCAGTTATCTATAAAAAGAAAATAGGTATCACGATTAGGGTGTACCATAAGGTACTCGTAGAAGTGAAAATTATCATTTTTAATAAATGTCACTCCGCAACCTTTTGTTAACTGACTTATGTCTTTTAATACTTCCATACCTATTTCTCCTTTGCTTTAACATTATACACTCCATCAATGACCTCTACTTCATAACAATCGGGACAATAGTATTTGCCATCTATCATTTCCCAATCTGAGTAGTCACCAATATCAACTTCTTTGTTACTGAATAGTGCAGAGCAAGTATCTGTACCGCCAAATACTTCTCCGCATCTATCGCAAACAATCTGATACATTGTAATCGGTCTATACATAAGCTATTCTTCCGTTTTTATATAAGGACAAACAACTACCTTTCGATAGTGTTTACATTCATCCTTGTAATCACAAATATCACAAAAACAATACGCCATACTATTCTACTTTTATACCAAATGGTATATCATCGGTAAAGGTATAATCTTTCATGAGACTATAAAAGAACCAGCCGCTATTTCCACTTAATGACATATAATCGCCGTTATCTACAGCAGTAATTAAGACATAATATCCATCTTTTTTGTCTTTCACCCAACCGAACGGCTGATGCTTCTTCATCTCAGTCCAACATTCTTCTACATTGGCAAAAGGGCGGTACTTTGCTTCCGCCTTACTATCTGGCTTGATACGATATTCAATATTGTTCCAATATGTAATATCTTTTATTTCCGTCCATTCATTCATATCTTGCCAGCTTTTGCTTAATGCGCTCGGTTTGGTTCTACATTCAATCACTTTTCCTTCTACAAAAGCTTGTATGATAGGAAAAAATTCTTTAGCTTGATTTCTGTCCATAATTTAGTCCTCCAACTCTTTAAGTGCTCCTTCCAAGTAACCAACAATCATTTTTTCTTCAAATTTTGAATAATAGTTACCATTCATATAACGAATAGTCTTTTCAATAGCTGATTTTATTTTTTCTTTGTTCATTTCTTATCCTCCTTTGCCTTTAAGTATCTTCGTTCAAAACTTTTGAACTGCCTGTTTATTGCATAAGCCTCTTCATCAAAGCCTTCATCTAAAGTACCAGACATAGCCATAAGGGATTCTGTTGCTTGAAAGAAAGCTTCAAAGTCCTTTTCTGTTACATTCATTTTTGCCATAACTATATTATTTTAGATTAAACTGCTTTGATAAGAATGAATCATTCTTTATCAAGTTGATAATTTCTTCTTCTGTATGAATGCCTTTCCAAAAAAGTTCGGTATGATCACCAACTCTGTCTTCATCTACAGAGAACGGAACACCATAATTTGTATAAACCTCTCCGTGATGTTTGATAACGTGGCGACCAGGATTCTTTCGGATATTATCTATCCAAGTTTCATTATCGCATTCGCACCATATCTCATACTCTGCCCCTGTCAGCGTTTTATCAATGCCAATAGGATAATGACCAGAACACCCATTTGTTCCAAAGTAAATAATCTCTGCCATATTCTCTTCTTTTTACCCTCTCCCTTTTACAGGAGAGGGTGGTTAGTTACTCTGTTACTTTCTTTATGCTTTCTGAAAATGTTTTGAGCCACTGAGTATCCTTTTCGGCAGCAACTACAGATTTATTATACTGCTCCAAATTATACTTCATAGACTTTATTAAATCAGTGCGATTAGATTGTTTTTGAATCCACTCATCTTTAGGGATGATATTCTCCACATAAACATGGCGGCAATCAAAATCTAAACTATCAATTAATTGACTTTCCATAAAGTCCTTAACACCCTCGTATTCTTTGGACGGTGGAGTCCATCTTCTAACTTTGGATAGCATTGCATTGTATCTGTTTTTGAGAGCTACATTCTCTTTCAATCTATCCTCATTTCCCTTGATTACATCATTAACATAAGAAAGATACTCAGCTTCAAGTTCTTCCTTTGTCTTAGGGGATGCAAGATGCTTTTCGTACTCAGCTTTTGCCTCTTCGTATTTCTTTTTATAGTAATCACTAGGATATATCTTGTCTGGAATTTCGTATCTACTAAGGTTAGGATATTTTCCTTCAAATCTTAGGTAGATACCGAAGTTACGCAAGCAACTATTTGCAAATTGCTCAAATGTTATATCTTCACCATCATATATTGGTGCTGTAAATCCTGTTGGCATATCACTATCTTATTTATATCCTTGCGGATAGTTAATCAATCTTCTACAATAAATCCATTTTCTGTGCAAGTATCAATAGCACGAATGGCTATACAAATAGCCTTGTCTGCTTCTTTGTCTCTAAGACTACTTCTCAACTCACACAACTTTCTCTTTGCTTCTGTTGCATTCATACTTCTATCTATTTATGCCCGAGGCGGTTAAACATCTGTTTGATTTTCACACTCTTCTGTTTCATTAGGAACAGATAACTCATCCCACATATCACACTTACCTTTATCATTGTAGATACAAGGTCTGTGACATATTCCTCTAATATCGTCTCTAATCATACCTAGCCCTCCTATTTTTGATTATCAGCAATCAACTTGCGTTGTTTAGATATAACCTCACCTGCGTTCTTATCATGCACTCCTTCGTAAAGTCCAAGGTTCATCATAATGATGTTTAGTGCAGGATCATTAATCTCAATAGCCCTTTCTGTGAGTATTCCAAGCACGCGTGCCAAAATCGTAAAAGTCACAGGATAAGGAGTGTTTTTAGAACACTCAGCTATCTCTTTCAATAGCCTTGGCATATCAACCTTCCATACCATATCGTCCATTACATAGTTCTGAACATTCTTGCTTTTGATTTTCTTCATATCACTTCACTCTTTTAAATTGAACAGCCTTTCCGTCTTTTCTAGTGCTTGCGATGCAGACAAAATCTCCGCAAACATTCTCATAGATATTGTTACATATCTCATCGAAAAAACAGCCATTACATTGTTCTTTCTCTGTCTCAACCACCTTCAAGACGATTTCTGCCCCTATAGCTAAATCTTCCATTGTTACACCTCCTAATCGTTATTGCGTTTTAATTTAAGTTGTCTCATTTTTGCCTTTACTGCGCCAACTGATCGCCCAAGAGCCTTTGCGAGCTCTTCATCAGACATTTTATCGAAGTTACGTGACAGGAAGTTTACCTGTATGCCGTTCCAAGGAAGGAATGCATTATTCTGGTGTTCTTCACCATGATAGTCAACGCCATTAAGCTTCAATCCTTCGTCGGCAGCGTTGTCTATCCTTTCCGGATTGCATACCTTCATTGCAACCACCTGCAAAGCCCTGTAAATCTGACCGCCTTCCTTGAAGTATTCAGCATCCTTGTCCGGTATGAGAATCCTGGCAACCTCTCTCATCGAGGCATACATACCATACATAGACTGTATGAATTCTCCGCAAGGTCTTATGCTGCCGGAACTGATGCCGCGTTCACTCATAACGTCATCAAACTTCGTACACATATCGTGCAGCATGATTGACAGGTTATAGGCTACGCATGCATACGCCTGAAGCTTGTGTTCCTTGATGTTATTTTTCAGAAGAATGTTGTCGGTCGTATAGAAGAGTCTCTGTATATCAATCTTCAGGTCTTCCTCCATGCTGTCCGTAATATCAAGCCAGAGCTCGTACTGAGAAATCTCGGTAGTATATTTCTTGAATATACCTATAAGGGTCTCAGAACGGGAGAATGCCTCTTTTATGCGATACTTAAGCTCATGCTTAAACAGGTCCTTTCTCTCGCCGAGATTGTCGTGCAAGTCTTTGATTGCCGTCTGTGTGATTGTGGCGAGAGAACCGATAATGAGGTAATAGAGCGAAGTGATATGGTCTACGGTTTCCCTGTCAGGCTCCTTGTAGTTGATGAAGAATGCTCCTTTCGGTGTGAAATTATATGCCGACATTCCTACACCTCCTTCTCTACTGCCAATGCGCAGCTGATACAGAACAGCATCAGGAGCGAAAGGAAAATATGTTCAACCATGAAGCAGATGAACCCGTAACCTGCGATAATTGCTGCGATGATAAGCAGGATCATCACTATTGTATGTTTGTATTTCTTCATATTACTTTGATTTAATGTTTCCGTATGCAGCTACATAGCTATCAAGCTGCTGTGTTGCGTGAACTAGTTTTTGATTGTAGCTATCTCGTTCTGCCCTAGCCTTAGAGATAAAGATAAAGCTGACAACGAATGAGATTACTACAGTTATCACGATGAACAACCAAGGCAGCTTGTGTACTGCCTTGTTGATTGCTCTTCCCAGGTTTCTCACAATAACCCAGGAGTAGATCCAGATGAACACTACCGCTTGCCTTGTGGTAGCATTCTCGATACGTTCTTTCTGTGTCATAATTCTAAAATTTACTTGGTTCGGTTGCACCAGTTATCGGTAGATTTCCAATAACCAGCTAACCATATTTCTTTTGGTGTCGCATCAGGGTGCTCACTGAGCCATTCCTCTGCCATTTTACTTACGTCTGCCATTTCTGTCTCGTTTTGATTCTTTTTCAAGTTTTCTCTTTAGCTTTTCAAGAGGTGATTTTTCAATATCAACACCCTTTAATCGGCAATGTTCTTCGTAGGATATTGCATTTCTTCTAGATTCCTCATCTTCTTTCTTTTGTTTCTCAGCTAACTTTTGAGAATCAATTTCGGCTCTCTTTTCATAAAGCTTACACATATATTTTTCGAGAGCAATAAAAAGTTTTTGAGGATTTACTGTCTTTCCTACATAGATTTCGCCATACTCGCCCATAGAAAACTCATAAAAGAATCTAGTAAGTTCACTAGGCGTAAGGTGATAGTATTCTTGTCTGATACGCTGCGCCATAGCTTTGAACTGATAAGGAGTAGTCGAATCAATAGCACCAATAACCATAAACAAGTCAATGAGCATTATCTTAATCCAAAACTCGCTTGCACCCTCTTTGAAGTACTTATCAATACAAACAAACGACATACCGCCTCTAGCTACAGAATCATATACAGATGTGATTGCATCTGTTCGATTTTGCAGAGTAGGATATTTGTCTAAGAATAGCGCATATTGTTTGCCATATTTTGCTACCGCTTGGCTACATTCAGTCGGCAAGGATTGAACTAATTTTGTTGAAAGTTCGTTGCTGTTGTTCATAACTGTTTACACCATTGTTTTTAGGAGCGTACAACCCGGAATAGTTGTTTCCCATAGAATGCTCTACGATAACCTTTGCGTATTCTGGATTTCCGCCCGACATCTTTAAAAGCTTCTTTTTAAGAGCCGCAAGACCACGAGGTTGATACTTCTGACGTTTCTCTTTCTTGTATGCAAGCCACATATCGAGAGCTTCCTGGCAAGGGTAAATCTCCTCCTGCTGCCATTCTTCCTGTTGTCCTTCTTCCTCAAAGTCTGATAAATCTTTGCCTAACGAGAACGCAGCACCCATACAAAAGATTTTCTGCTTTTCCAAGTCATTCGGGAAAAGCTCACTTGACTTCTGTCTTATTTCTTTAGGTAACATCATTATTTATAAATATTGTTTTGAATTCTGAATATCATGTTCGATGTGTAGAAGCGCGATGTACTCTTCAGAAGAAGGAATGTATATGCCGGCTACGTTACTAGACCAGTTTCTGAAGCGTTCGATAGCCTCAGACAACTCTTCTTTCGTAAGCTTTGCTGTCGATATTACGTATTCCCTATCTGTTCCGAGCAGATCATCGTGCTTCTGCCGCACGAATAAGTCTCTATTGACAATCCTCTTGAAGTAACAGGTCTTGACTTCATCTAGAGTGTTGCCAGTCTGTAAGCCAAAGTAAGCGAGAATCGTATGAAGGTACTTCAACTGCTGAAGTGTCTTTGCCTTCTTTTCCACGACCTCTACCATACTCTGCTTTTCAATCAGCTTCTCTATCTTCAGTCTGAGATTCTGTACTTCAAGAGGATTCTTGGTATTATACATCATACACTATTTCTGCGTTGAATGTATCTTTAATCAGTTTCAGATTGGATTCCAGATCAGAACGGGAGTTGGTCAGATTGACCTGCCGGTGCTCCTGGCTGCTGTGCCGGTGGAAACGGATTGTTTGGATTCATCGGGTTTGGTGCTCCGACCATAGCTGCCTGTTGTGCTGCTTGTGCTGCCTGGGCGCCTGCCTGAGGATTTGTACTATAACCGCCCTGTACAGGATCCTGCTGACCGCTCTGGCGAACGACCTGCCAAGCATTCACTGAGTTCCACCATTTTCCATTAAACTCACGGGCATTGATGTCAAATGATACTGTCACTTCCTCACCGACCTGCAAATTAAACTCTGTGATTTTATCACCAAGAACATCGAAAGCGACCCTCTTAGGGTACTGCTCGTGTGTTTCGATAACCGCAGTTTGGGAACTCCATTGTGTTCCCCTAGCAGATGTTCCGCTTCTTGTCGGCAACACTGCGATAATTTTTCCTGTTATTTCTGCCATTTAATTATTTATGATTTCGTTTATAAAATCGTTTGCGAGGATTACTCTGTCTTCCATCAGCTTGATATCATCCTCTACTCTGTCTATCTCAGCCCAGTGAATAGGCTTTGACAGCCAAGGACAATATACGATGAATATTCCACCTTTGGCGCCGGTACAGCTCATCTCAGCCATCATCTGCCAGTAGTACTTCGGCTCGGTTTCTTTGAGCGATGCGGCATCATGGATGAGAGTTCGGTACTTCATATACGTATTGATGTTCGGGCATTTGACCTCGATGATTTTGAGGTCTTCGCCGTCACGGCCATAGATTGCGCCGTCAGGAGAAGCCGCGAAGTAAGGGATTGTATCGTGCTTACAAGATGATAGTTCTGCTATTTCTCCTTCAGGGAAGTTCATCTGCATGTAGAGAGCCTTGGCAGCGTCCTCCTGATCAGCCCCCCACTGCATTGCCTTGGTGTTTACAGATACTTGGTCGATATAATCTTGAAAGATTCCGTCATCATTCAAGAATGTCGGATTGAACAGACGTTCGCCGGCAACCTGAAACAGATATGCTTTAGCTGTCTCGGAGAAAATCTCATCTTTCTTGCGGCCAGACTTCATGATGTCGGCGATTTTAGAACCTGTCAAGAAACCGACACGACTACGGAACCACGAAATCGAACGCTGTTCTATGCCATCGGTAATCATTTCTTTTCCTCCTTCTTGGCAGCGTCAGCCTTGGCAGCTTCGGCAGCCTTTGCAGCAATATTCTCTTTCTTCTCGCTTTCGATGTTATCAACATACTCTGGAGCAAAAGCATCAATATCCAAATCTTGAACATCAGAAGTATTGGTATTGATAACCGATTGGTCGAAAGTAACCGCATTCTGCATTTCGATTGATTTAGGAGCAAACTTCAAAATGGATTTGAGAACCGTCTTCTGAGCCATAGCATCGAAATCAGACTTCCAAGGAGAATTGAATCCTGCTCTGAAAGCTTGGCTAAACTTTGTAGCATGAGCCTTCACCTTTTCAATATCCCAATAAGCAACCTTCGTGAATCCGTTGAGAAGTTCAAACTTAGCCATATAACCGATAACCTTATCTGACTTCTTTTGTTTCTTGTCGAAGACATACTCTTCATCGAACTCATCACCTGACACATATTCTCCTTCGTGAACAGGAGCAGCGAGGATTTTCTTAAACTGACCGCTTCGTTGGCAAAGTTGGAGCAACCCTAAGTAACCAACTTGGAACTGTGCTTTCTTTCCATAAGGAATGATATAGCACTGCCCAAGTGTAGGTATGACCTGCAACTGCATTGTTGCAGCAACCATAGCTGCACCGATAATGCTCATAGGTTCAGCATTGCGAAGCTGTGGATTTCCGTTAGCCACACTGATAACCGAACTCATAAAGCTATTAGCCATTTGTGGACTATTCCAAACCTCGTTGAGTTTTCCGACTACGGCAGGTGAGTGCATTAACTCACCGAGCGACATATTGTTTTGTTGTGTCGCAACTTGTGTATTACTCATTTTATTTCAACTTTTAAAATTAATCACTCGTATTTCCATTCCCAGTCTTTGCAAACGTAATCTCCATTGTAGCTTGCGTTAGGATCAGTACAAATCTGAAGGAAGATACAATCGTGACAACTCCTCTTATAGTGGAGAGCGAATCTACTGTTTGCCATGCCGGGAATGATTAATGTATTCTATCTAAATATCTGAAGTAAGTTTCCACCGTCACGCTTTCGCCCTTTTCATTAAGGCGTTCATAATGAAGTGGAACCTTACCGAGTTTTCTACCATCACCTTCAATGTAGTTGAGGTATGCCGCCTTTCGGGCCAGCTGTACCGACTTGCTCCGTGGAAGTTCCATGAGGCACGCATGTACCTTACGCAAGTCAAGTACAGCAAAGGCCATCTTGGCGGGCATTTTTGCTATTCTGTTATCTATTTCTGTCATTACACTTCCATAATAGGAATCTCAGGACAGAGCTTACGAATCTTGTCGAGCTCTGCGTTAATGATTCTGTCACGAGACTCCTCGATAATACATTCTGCATCAGCAGAGATAAGCGTCAGCAATGCCATATTGCCTTCAACGTGAGCGATTGTCTCGATTGAAAGCTTCTCAGGCTCGGCGCCCTTGAAGATTGGAACGTTGATTTCGAACGATGGAGGAAGGTTAGAGCCTACAGCCTTCTCGTAGTTATCAGTCACAGAACCATTATCGCTGAATTCCTTCTTGATTGTTGTCTGAACCTTTGCTGAAAAGCTCTTGAGGAGATTGACGAGTTCCATGTTCTTCTCCTTCGTCTCGAAGTAAGAACGGTTGAGACGGAAAAAGTCACCAAGCTGTACCGGCTTCCACAACTGACCGTCGTTGATATGGAATCCCTCAAACTGGCGAGACAGCTGAATGGAGCCAACGATAGTCTGCATCTTGCGCATATCGTTCTCGTTTGTTACAAGGGTAACGGTAAGTTTATCTCGATTGACCTGGATATGTGTATGCTCCTTGTCAATCTGTTCTGTACCCCAACGCTTTTCAAGAAAAGCATAGATGCAAGTAATAATACCATGCACACTAAGATTCAGCGGTTCCTTGACAGGAAGCTTGTAAGGGTTCTCGCTACCTAACTCGCGGATAACAACCTCCGCATGATCCTGTCCAGGAGCGAGGTCTATCTGTAATTTTTCATTGTCCATTTTGTGAAATATTTTAGAATTTAGAAACAAAGTGAAAGCAGACTACATAGCCTGCTGATCACGGTTAATTGAGTATACATTGCTAGGGAGTTCGTCACGTGTTGCCGGACGGGAAGAAACAAGATTACCCTCCTTGTCATAGAAGGCAGTCATCTTTTCTTCACGGTCAACGAACTTGTAAACCTTCTCGTTAACCATGCTACCCTTCTGCTTGATTTCCTTAAGGAGAGAAGAAATCTCTTCCTTGATAGGTTTCAGCTCTGCCTTTTTCTGCTCACGGAAATCCTTGATTTCCTCCTCGATGTCAGATGCACGTGCAGACTGAAGAGCGAACAGATCCTTCTTCTTCATCAGCTCATCAGAGTTGAATCGCTTGATGAACTCCATCTTCTCAACGGAGTCAGCGTTGTTGGCGAGGAAGTCCTCACGCTCATCCAGGTCCTCATACTCGTGACCTAGTGTTGCAGAAATAGTTGCTTTTTCTTTTGCCATTGTTATATGAATTAATGTGTTAATACTCGGCGCCAGCGTCCACGCTTAAATTTCTTGTCTGCGTGAATTCCGAACAATACTGGTGTTGTTACGCCATTCATCATAGGAAGAACATTGCCCTTCTTCAAAATACTTTCGAAATGTGAAGAAGTGACAGGAGCGTGGCAGATGATGTTCTTCTTGACATCATACAGGTTGACGTACTTTGATACTACGCCCATTACTCGCCCTCCTCCATTATTTTCAACAACTCACGGAGACATTCAACGCCAGGCATCTCTCCGCTTTTTACTTTCTCCTGGAGTTCATCGAGCTTCTTCATCTTAGCGAGGAAAGAGTTCTTCTTGTCCTCAAGCGAATTGATGCGCTTGGTGATTGCCAGTTCCGGGTTATCACTGAGAATGATGTCCAATGCGATGTTGGCGAAGAGTTCAGTATTATTCTCCTTCTTGCCTTCATCATCAATCTCGTCGATATCACGAGTAAACTGGTTCTTGCCATCGATAACCTTCTTGATTTCGTCAAACTCAGAAGGATTCTTCGAGATGTCGAATGCTCTGTCAATAAGAGCCTGCTTGTCAATTACTACACTGACGATAATTTTGTCTTTGTCCATAATTAAAAATATTTAGAATTTAACTACTAGTCTTCTTCCTGGTCCCATCCAAAAAGATGTGCTACGAATGATACAGCAGCAAACATAACTACTGTGGTTAGTAAACTAATGAAAATTATACCCATATCTTTTAGTTTTTACACCTTATTATATTATATAGCAGTCGGACGGTGGATAATCAACTATTTTCCACTCGTTCTTCTTTACCTTGATAGCCTTTCGGAATATCACGACTGCTTCACCGTTATGACGTTTCCTGTTGTGGGCGATAAGTCTTGCCACCACAGCCTTTGTTGTAATCGAGAACTCTCTGAGATTTGAGGTATAGAGGCTCTTGACATCGCATATCACAATCTTATCGCCTTCCCGGTAAACGAAGTCGGCAGTATAGTTATGCCCGTAAAGCAGTGACCTCCTCTCATACTTGACCTTAGTCTTAAGCTGCTTTGGTTTCATCATCCATACCGGATTGATTGCCGTGATGGTCACCTGTCTGTGGATGCAGCTTATGCCAGGATCATCGAGGATGGTCTGCAAGTACAGATACTCCTCTCTTGAATCGTATTCGTTCCCGTCAGGAGCGTAATACTTCTTTGAACCTACGCGTCCCATGTCTTGCCGGCCTCCGCTCCGGGATTTTTAAAAAGCAGATTGATAGCCTCAGATCCGTACCTCTGCCACATTCCGTTACCCCACTGGATAAGATATTCACCCTTTCGGGCTTCGAGCTTACCGTCCGTACGTTCCGGTTTAAGGCGAACAGTAATATCCCTTCCGTTCTGTTCTATGCTTTCAACGCATTCCAGATTCCGAAGAGCATTAATGTTTTCCTTACTGATTCTTATTGTATTTTTAACTTTCATCTATATAAAAAACCTCTCCGTTTAGCCAACCACGCAAGGCAGGAGAGGTGATTGTACGTGGTTATTTGTGAGATAGAGTAGAAATCAATATTAAAGGGAGGAGGGATAATAGACACCCTCACTCCCCAAGATAATCAAAAACTGTAAATTTATGGCACTCACAATTAAGTGATCCACATGCAGGACTCGAACCTGCGGCCTGTCGGTATCTTGGACTGCTCTGACCAACTGAGCTAATGTGGCTTGTACCTCCTACTTTCACAAGCAAGAGGATTAATACTCAACTCAAATTACATTAAATGACTTATATAAAGCGCCGACCTCTGTCAGCTAAAGCAAAAACATATAGAAATACCTACTTTGGAAGCCCAGGGGAGACTCCAACTCCCAACCTCGCGGATACCACGGCTCTATGCAGTTGAGCTACTGGGCGACACATAAGTTAACCAATCAAAATTCTTGAAAAACGAAAGAAAATTGGGAAGAGAGGATGGATTCGCACCATCGACCTCCAAGGACCTTTCCCCTGGTGCTCTGCTACTGAGCTACTCTCCTCAGAAATAAAAAATAATTCCTTCTAAAAGAGATAGACGTACCCTATCTTCCCAGACCAGATACGCAAGAAACAATCTTTTCACATATAAACAATTTAGAGCTTTAAAAATAAACATTTGTGGCAGGTACAGGACTCGAACCTGTGACCTCTAGGTCATGAACCTAGCGAGCTACCAACTGCTCCAACCTGCGATGTATGCAACCTATATTCACAGACGAGCTGCATTTTTAATTGAATTAATTTGAATATGAAATACAATGAATTACTTTTTGGAGGAGACGGAGGACTCGAACCCCCATCTCACGACGATAAGAACGGTATCATCTAGTTGTCGCTGTGCTTCCAATTACACCAGTCTCCTCTTTTATCTGAATTAGCAAGAACCTCAAGTCTATGTATTCTACACCTTTATATAATATAAGAGGCTTGCCAACGCCAACCATTCTCGATGGTGGACTTGCATGGCCATAGGGTTCTTTGACTCTCCGGTGCCGGGGTTATAGGTCCAGGCACCTTCGGCCAGAGATTTACATCTTCTTCTCATTGATCCGCCGCTTACCACGACAATTCTTCGTTCCGTGGCAGTTCGGTGGATGGGAAATTTATGAAAGAGTAAATCCTGTCTAACTGGTCTTCCGTGCTACGTGCGTTCCTTCTGGGCATCTTCGCTATAGGTTCCCGACCTGAGATAATTAAATCCGCTCTACCCGTACTATCTTACACGTACACTAACGCTATAATGCGCTATATGTCCAATATGTCAAAGAACAATTCTTTCATGTCCGTTCAATGAAACTCTCATCTGACGCAAGATTGTCGATGCACGAACGATCTACTTTATAAGGTATAAGGACTTACCTTTGCGCCGTCAGAGAGGAATTCAACTACTAAACGGAACTAAAAAAAAGAGTGTGACTGAGGAGGGACTCGGACCCTTCGACCCTCGTTTTAGGAAAACGATGCTCTATCCAACTGAGCTACTCAGTCTGATTGGGGCGAAAGAAGCTAAACGAACAGACATCGCCCCAAAGTATCTACCACTGTAGATAAAACCCAAATAACTAATAACTAACAATCATGCTCTCACGAGCAAATGAAACAAATCTATAACTTTAACCATACCAATATTCATCTTATTTCCAATGCTAGCAGATGATCCTATTCCTTTCTACCATCTTGCGAACATCAGACACCTTATAGAATATGGTGTTTCGCACCTTATAGTAAGGCAGAACACCCGATTCTCTCAAATCTTTTATGTATTCCTTGCTAACACCGCCAAGGTATGCCAGGATAGTCTTATTGGTCAGGAATTCCTGGTCTACTTCCTTCAACGAGATGATTTTCTCCACCACGTCGATACCGACCTTACTTCGGTTCTTGCCTGGCATAGGCTTAATCTGTATTTTGCATATCAAGAATCTTCTCGAAAAGAGAAACGCATTTTTGAAGAGTGGATATTGTTTCATCCTTCATCTCCAACATTTCTCTTAGGAAATCATTTTCCTGCTTAAGGAAGTCATCTTGAACCACCGTAACCTTTCTAGGCTCTTCGTTCCGGTCATACATATCACCTTCTCCGCTTACGAGCCAATCTTTCCTAATGCCCAACGAACTGCATATTTTAAATATGTCAGGATTCGTGAATGGCGTTTCGCCTTTCATTTTGCGGCTAAAATTCGACGAACCTATGCCAACAACTACCGAGAAGTGATTTCTCGACCTAAAGCCAAGCTTATCAATAAGAAAAGAAATTCTTTCTATAATTTCCTTGCTGCTCATTATCTTATTACATTTTATCCCTGTTTGTATTAACTACTTTAGAAACAATGTCGAATATCTTCCCAAGAAATCCGTGCTCTTCTGCTACATCAAGATAGCTTTGTCCCTTTTTTCTATTATAACGGGTGATAGCAATATTGTAAGCATAAAGAAGATTGTCGTAGACAAGATGCCAAATGTCTCTCTGTGACGTATTGGTTGCAGCTGCATATTGGTTTACCAACCTACGAATCTTGTTTCGCATCGAAACCTCAGGAACCTTGTTCTCCGATACTTCAGCTTCAAGGAGTAGCTTTCCGTTCTCAACACGTTCTTGCTTCATCTCAGCGATCTCCTTCTTCGCTTCTGCAACGTCACGTTCTACACTAGATAAGCGATGTTCTTGCTCTACAAGCTGATTGATTGACATCTGAAGGATCTCAAGCTGCGACTTTGGTTTTTGTGAAGCCTTAATCTGCGCTTCCATACTGTTGAAAGCCTTGATGTATTCTAACTTGAACTGCATCGCCCTCTTGCCCTTGAAGTCCATAACGAGCAACGTAAAACCATCACGGTTCATTAGATACATCGGATAGGTTTGCCCATTCTGTTCATTTACGTAAGTTGTTTCTTCAAACATGGGGTCAGCCGAAATCTCGGCACACCCCTCAATCAACTTTCTGATTGAATCAAGAACATGTTTATGTTCTTTTCCAAAACTTTTAGCTACCAACAAACTATTTGTCAATGCCTGGTCGTTTGTACCACGAAACACGATTTCATTCATATTCCAATCATTTAAAGTTTGTCACTCAACCGGAACGGCGGTAATAATCGCCGTATGGTTCTTATAATCTGCCGAGGTTGAGTATTTGAGCACACCCTTCGGCAAATCTTCGTATTGAGCAAGCTGATAAGCGTATGTTACTGCCGACCGAACTGCTCTTGCGGACTCAAGCAGGAAGACTTCAAATTTTCCTGGTTTGATGCCCAATATGTCCTGTTTTGTTATTCTTGCAACTTTTTTCATCTTTGTTACTTAAATATTCCATTAAAAATTTGGAGTTGTGCGAAAAAAGTCGTATATTTGCAGTGTCAATGTAAAGTACGTACTTTCGGTCGCACAAGCCTCCGTTTGTAACGGCTTTGTTGGTTACTCGACCGTCAACGAGTGCAAAGGTACAAAAACTTCGGTAAAATACCTAATGTTTCGGTAAAATACTTCGGTATATTACCGAATTTTAACGTTTCGAGTCGATTTAGTTGCGTATATAAAACTAAGAAGCATTATGGGAACATTAAATTCGGTACAAGAAAGGTTAGATTACCTCATCAAGATTAAGAAGATGAGCGAGAATGCCTTCATGAAGGCTACAGGAACAAACAACATCGGCAAGATGAGAAGCGGGAAGCTGTCAATATCCGAGGGAACGATTAGTAAAATATGCAATTCTCTTGGGGTTAGCTATAGCTGGCTAAAGTATGGAAGCGGTAGTATGAATGGAAATATGGTAATTCAGCTAGGCGAAACGCATCAGAAGATAGAAGAGTCCATCAACGAGGCGTTTAAGCACGGCATACCGATGGCGCAGCTGATAAATGCCGGGAACGTTGGTGACAATAGCCAAAACATAACTACGGGAACGGAACGGGCCAAGGAGCGTGAAGAGGAGTCGTTCAAAGACAAGAATGCCCAGCTCATTCAGATCATCAATGCACAGAACGAGACTATCAAGTCTAAGGACAGTGAGATTCGTCTTCTCAGGAAGATTCTTGCTGATAACGGAATCGAAGTATAACATTATTATATATAAGGATTATGAAGAAGGTAGCATTTGTGTTAACGTCAGCATTCGTAGGCGTACTTTCGTTTTATGGATGCGGAACTGGCAGCAATACAAGCCAAAAAGACAGCAGCCTGTACCTTAACGACAGCATACAAATTGGTGATACTGCCATAAACCTGGTTGGTAAGGGATGGTTGGTTCCTGACCCGGAATACAAGGACATGTATAACCTTACTGACAAAAAGCTCGGCGACGTTTCGTTCGAAAAAGCAAGAGCTATCGTTAAGGATGGTCTGGTTAACAGTTTCTCTTATATAAGTAAATCGTACGAGAGTAAAAGTGAATTCCAGGCCTTCGAAAGTAAGCTGTTCGTTTCTTTGAGCAGAGAGTACGGAAAGCCTACGAAAGACTCATCGTACGTTGAGAAAGAAGAAGGGGCAAGGCACTTTATGCGTGATTACGTGTGGGAGAACAAGTATCGAACTGTACTGGTTACGATAAACAGAAGCCAGTGGTTCATGTTTGGAGGGGACAATGAGTATAGCATATTGGCATACGTGGACATACAGGACAGCATAATAAAGAAAAAGCATCTTGAGCATTTATTCTACAAGAAAATAGAATAGCTTGTGCATTCTTGCAAGTAAGACTGCAAGTAAGGTAAGAAATGGGCAAATCTGCGACAAGAAGCATGCTGAACCTTGGCGGCGAAAATCAGATAGGTGTCAGCAATATGCAAGTAATAGAAAACAAGAATTTATAAATAATTGATAATAAGGGACTTATAAAATTAAGATGATTACAGTACAAAATTGGGCATCCTAACTCTGTAAGTCTCTGTGTATCAGCAATAGTAGTAAAATAACAATCCTTTTATTTTACATAAAAATGCCACAAAAAGGTAATTTAAGGTAATCTGAGGTTACTTTTTGCAAGTAATATGCAAGTGTGGTTTACATGTAGATTGAAGGATTACAAAAGAAATCATCACTATGAAGGTATATGTAGAGTCAAAGACAAACAAGGTATTTTTCTCAGTAACCCACATGACAAAGAGGTTCTATGTCTATACCGGGTTGCAGACAACCGAGAAGTTCACCGGCATGATGTTTCCGAAGTCTGATAAGTCAGCAAAAGCGAAGACGAGAAGACTTGCGGAGCTGTATGCCAAGTGTGAGAGCTATATCCTTGACCATCATGAAGAGTCGCCGGATATGATGAAGGAACATCTGAAGGAGATCTGTACGGGAGCAAAGAAAGAAGACAAGTCTCCGTTCCTCAGTTTCATGAAGGCATTCGCTGAGACAAGGGAGAGGCCGAATACCAGGAGAAGCTACGAGAGGACATACCGATGCGTAGAGGCATACGACGGTAAGTGCAGTTTCAACACCATAACCAAGGACTGGCTTGAAGGGTTCATCAGGCATGAGATGGATAAGGGAAGGAAGGCCAATGGTATCTCGAACGACATCACACACATCAAGGCAGTCTTCAAGAAGGCCATCGATGATGGTAAGACACAGAACTTTCCGTTCCACTATATCAAGCTCAAAAAGGAGGAAACAAGGAAGCGCTGCCTGTCACTGGAGCAGATGAGAGAACTAAGGGATGCCAAATTACACGGCAAACAGGCTCTGTACCGCGATTTCTTCATGTTGGGGTTTTACCTCATAGGTATCAATGTTTCGGACCTCCTGACGCTAAAGAAGGAGGATTTACGAAATGGTAGGATAAGCTACTACCGAAACAAGACAGGTAGATTGTACGACATCAAGGTGGAGCCAGAGGCTATGGAGATAATAAGCAGATACCGCAGCAGAAAGCCGCAGTACCTGCTCAGGTTCTTCGAAGACGCAGGAACTTTCGACGTGGACCACTTCACGAACAACATGAACCGTACGCTGAGAAGAATTGGTCCGAAGGATCCTAAGGATATGAGGAAGGCATCACCTCACCCTATCGACAGCAAGATGTCAACGTACTACAACAGGCATAGCTGGGCGACGTTTGCGTCAGAGATAGGTATTTCACTCGAAACAATCGGTCGAGCACTGGGCCACTCCGTATGGGAGAAGACGGTTACAGCCATCTATGTCAAATACGACAACAGGGCAGTTGACGAGGCGAACCGAATGGTTATAGACTACGTTAACTCTGATAAGCCCAACGGTAGCCTCGGTGAGTCTTCATCTGCCCTCTAAGACATTTGTAGATACTGCCTGAGAAATATCCATCCTTAACAGCACTTTTTATGGACGGGTATTTCTTTACATATCCAGAGCTAGATATACGGCATATAGCTACCGTATATCTAGTCATTGTCTTTGCTGCAAGTTTCACGTGCTTCCTGGTGTTTCTGTTGTGAGCATTCTCGTATGCGGTCACCCATCTCAAATTGTCAACGCAATTATTTTTCGGATTGCAGTCCTTGTGATCAACGTAATCTTTATCCTTTGGTTTGTGGATGAAAGCCATAGCAACAAGTCGATGCACAAAGAAGTTTTTCTGCTTTCCGTCGGCGAGGCGAAGCTTAACCTTATAGTATCCTCCTGCATCTGGAGTCTGCGCCAGGAAGAATCTTTTTCCATGTACGTACTTGAAGATTCTTCCCTTGTTTGATACATGATAACCGCATCCGATACTTTTAAATTCTTCTTTCATGATAGTTCTATCTATTTATCGAGTTCGTTCAATTCCTTGGTAAGCTCAGAGATTTTATTGGAAATCTCATCACACATCTTATCGGAATGATTCATCACATCGATAAGTTGTCTCAATGTTATCCTGTGCTTGCAGTAATTAACCTTTGCGTGTTCGCATGACCATCTTTTCCTCCACAATATTTCCAGTAAGACGTAGAAGCGGATAATCCTATTCTTCTCGACGATCTGATGGATTGCAGTATCCGACTCTTTCTCCGCCTCCTTCAGCTTCTCCTTTGTCTCAATCAGCTCTATTTTCAGCTTCTCGTTGCAGCGGAGGGTGTAGCAGACTTCAGTAATGAGGGAAGTCATTATAAACAAAAGAACAAACCCTCCCCAGGTTCCTATGAATACCTCCGCTACAGTGAGGCAGCACCCGAAGACAATGCACACGACGAAGATGTCGATGCGGTCGAAAATCATTTTTAATCTTTCTTTCATACGCTACAAATCGTTTTTATAATTATTGGTTACAATCCAGAAGCTCATTACAATATTGAATATCAGCAGGAGAGCAATGATAGCCCAGTACTGCCCGTCGGTAAGCTCGATGGTAAGATAGTCAAAATCCTCGAAGTTCTTTCTGTGCCATTCCTTTTCTACAATCGGACCGATATACTCGGCGTACTTTTCAAGATTTACAGGATTGCTCATAAACCAGTCTCTACTCTTAACGCCTACGACCGGGCTATCACACCATGAAAATGCGTTACACCACTTGACATTCTTGTTCTTGTCAATACCGACGCACACAACAAGCTCATTCTTGTTGCCGCCCTGCCAGTATGAGCGCTGCTTTTCAACGATTTCTTCCGGCTTGTTCGTAAAGAACAGGACGAACACCCTAAACTGCTTCCGCTCTCCATAGTATCCGTTCAGCCATCTCATCGCCTTCTCCTGATTCTTCGGGATCTTCAGTCCAAGCACAGGATTCTGGTCGTAAAGAACGATATCCGGATACTCGAACAGCCCAAGCTTGCGTGCCTGCTGATAATCAATATCCTCAAACTTGAAAATAGAACGTGAAGCTTTCACTTTATTCTTGTAATCATGCTCGGAAGATAATGTGTATGAGTTTTCAATGGAACCATCCCACGCCCATTCCTGAGCATCACCATCCTTAGTGTAGTAATCCCTGTGCATATCAATGAACACGCTAGGGGTTCCAAGAATCTTTCTGACTACGTTAAACTCGTTGTCGGTCATGAAGTATTCCTCCTTGTTCCTAGCATCGAAATAAGTCCAACGTTCAGGGTGATTGTCAACATACGAGCAATCATACGTTTCCGTACGTTGATGCTTTCCGCTTCCAACTGTCCTTGTACACGTGCGGTGTATGTACTCATTCCAGGCATCGTAATGACGTATTCTTGTCACGTAGCTTCCGAGATACTCCGTGTCAGCAGCATTGGACTGCTTGAACACGAACTCCATGAGGATGCCTATGAGGATGGATGGAACAATGAGTACTGCGTATTCCCACCAGGTGGTCTGCTTCCTGAAGAAAATCAACAGGAAAGCAGCAACCACGAATGGGATTAGGAATATGAATATTTCCATAAGCCGTTACTTCTTGAACAGGTCTACGTCGTTATCCTCTCCAAGCTGCATGATCATCTTTGTCTTGGATGAAGAGATGACCTTGTATTCGATAGGCTTGGTGTCAGATACGAACCACTTCGCCGGATATGTCTTCACGAGCGTCTCGTGCTCACGGATGATATCGAGCATTCTCTCCTGTGATGTCTGAAACTCGGAGCGCTGAATTTCTATGGACTGCATGAGGTCCTTGTATAGCGAAACGTCGAAGTTAGGATTACTTTCCTTGATCCACTTCATAAGCGAGCCGTCTCCCTTTGAGTATCTGCCCTCGATAAGTTTCGGATAGATGGACTCGAATGCGGACTTGTACTCATCCGTAACCTGTGCCTTCTGCTGAAGAACCTTCCACATCTTGTCGTGAACACCCTCAATCTTGCCACGCTGAGCCTCTGACTGCTGGCGAAGTGAGATTTCCTGGTTGTTGTAATGGAAATAACAACCGATAACTGAACCTGCGGCGAGTACTACTATTGCGAGTACTTATGCCAAAATAATGTTTTTTACACTCATAATGTTTAAAAATTTAAAAAATTATACTTAATCTTTTGGATTTGACAACTTGTTATTGAGTCTGATATAGAAGTCTTCCTCAGACTCTCCGTTCTCCTTGAAGTCAAGATTGTTTTCCTCAACGAAGTCAAGGATGGAATAGACGCTCTTATTGCCGAGATTTCTGAGCTTCATAAGCTCTGACCTTCCGCGGAGATTACGAACCAAGTCGCCTACGGTATATACGTCGAAGCCTTTGAGTGCATTCAGGATGCGGACAGAGAATCCGCAGTCATTTATATCCCTGGAAAGGATCAGCGGAGGAAGTACTGCGCTACTGACAGGCTTTTCTCCTTTCGCGCGCCGGTATTCGTCGAAGCTTTCCTGTAGCGACTTGATTACCTTCTTCAGGCGCTCAACCTCATACTGCAAGGTTCTGTTCGTTGAGAGTTCAGCAATAACAATATTCTCGTTGTAGGTAAGCTTGTTACAAGTCTTGTCTATAATCTGCCTGATTCTCGTTGCAGACACGCCGTACTTGACCGACAGCTCGTCATAGGTCATTCCGTTAATTATGTCCTTGAGAAGATTGGACTCACGATAGGTCAGATTCGGTAATACACCAAGATGCGACATTGAATTGATTACACCGAACAGCATGCCTACGGCGTTTGCAGCCAGCTTGCCGTTTGCGGTAGCTCTGTCTCTCAACTCAGTGAGCTCTACGTTGATTGCGCGCTTGCGATACTCGACTTCCTTGAGCTTCTCGTCAATCATCTTCTCGTTTGCTGCAATCATCTTGTATTTCTGAGCATATTTCTCGATATCCTCGCTGTTGACATACAGGATGCCGTGTTCGCCTACGTAGCTTCCAAGGATACCTTCCTTGATGTAGTTGCTGATAGTCTGTCTTGATACTCCCAGTATCTCGGCAGCTTTGTTTCTTGTTATTCTTGCCATAGAACTAATGTTTAACGTCTTTTATCTTCAATATTACACTTGCTGCAAAGCTCCTCGAAGACCTGCTCTGCGTGGTCCGTAACGGAGTTGAACATGATGTTCTCGTTGTCTTTCTTACGCCACATGACATCTACCCTTCTCAGACGCTTCTTCTGCTCCAGAAATAGTTTTTTCAACTCGGGGTAGTTAGCTCCATCCTTAATCTCTCTAAGGTTATTGAGACTTCTGAGCATCTTGTTGTTGGTGAATATCACCACAGACCCTCCGTCCGGAATAGAGCAGGCGACCGATACTATAGTAAGCAGCTCCATCTTGTAGGCAATGGTATTTACCTGTGCCTTCGACGAGATTTTATACGTATCCTTCCCTTTAAGGATGATATAGGCTCCACCTGTGGCTGAGCCATCGTAGTTTCCTACAGCCTTTACGTAGGCTACATAATTGTTCTCCATAATTTCCTCTACTAAATTATTGTTCATTTTTCTTTTTTCTCACACGCACGCTAGTATACTAGAAGCTATGCTATAAGACTACCACTAACTAATAGTGTGAAAACGTCAAAAACAGAAACACTAGCATTTAATCAGGCATTCCGAAGCCATTGTCCAATGGAACGAGGATGCCTTTACTTGCTGTTTCAGAACCTTTCTGGCTTTTCGTCATTCTACTTCCGTATCCGTAGATTTTGTGTCTGCCGCAGCTTCTTTTTGTACTTTCGTCTGTGATGGCATACGAGCAAGGAATTGCTACATATACGTTGTCTCCCTTCTCGAATGTCGGGTTCTTTCTGCCGAATCTCAACAGCATCTTTTCAACCTGCCCTGGCACTCGCTTGTCAGCCATGTGCAACTCGGCATAGGTTGATGAGATTTCTTCTTTCTTCTTCAATCTCTTCTTTATGCCACTTACGGAACCATGCGACATTCCAACTCCAACCTGGAATTGTTTGATCGTAATGAATTTGGACCGACACAAGCGAGTCTTGTCAATTTTTCTACCACTAACGTGTGAGCTGTTCGATTCTTCACTACCGATCTGGAACAAAAACAGGAGTTCGTTCAGCCTGTTGTATATATCCTTCAGTGTATATTCTTTGTTCACTTCAAGTGTGAACATCTTTGCGCCTTTGTAAACCCTACCATACTTATTGCGCTTTCTCGTACTATCCTTGAATGACGTAACAATGAAGCGGCCATCATTCTGTACAGAGAACAATTCGTCTGTCTTGATGGCGTTGAGTAAGAGCTGGGCTTTGGGTTGTCCGATACGAAGGGAACTCATCAATTGCCTTGTTCCCATATCGAACATCACGGAATTGCTATGTTGCATCTTGCACCAGATTGCAAAGCATAATACGGTCATACGCTTACTCCTTTCTACCTTGGAGTAACCGCAAGCGTATCGCCTTACCAAATCAACTCTGATGTTTAATGCTTTTGGCATAACTATATAAACGAAGAAACCCTAAACAGGGTCAAGCTGCTTAGGGAGTCTTCTATGATTAAAGTTCACTTAATGTGAACGAGAATCCAATTTTATTGAGCGCATCAAACCTTGACCCTTTGAATTGCGTTACAAAGATACTACGATTTTCTATTCCGTGCAATAGTTCTGTTTATGCCATAAACCGTACTTATTAAAGTAAAAAGTGAGGACAAACGTTTTAAAGATACTGGTATAGCTAAAGGTTTCAAGCGAAGTAAAAACAGCTAATTGCAACATTCATTAAAGTACAGAATATTTACAATTAACGTAGTTTAAGAAAAAAGTGTGATTTTCGTTGTTTTTTGGGTGGTTATCTTAATAAAATAGCCGCCTATCTATTAAGTGATAAGCGGCTAGTTGTATGAATTAATCCTTGGCTTCGCACACGTGTTTTACGATATACGCGAAACCGATGAGTACGACGGATGATAGAAAGGAAGCAATGCCGATTGGGATTCTGTCTATTGCGGCATAAGCTTTGAGGTCCGAGTCAAATATTGCTGCGCCTAGATTGTAGAGAACAACCAATGAAGACACGACAGCGGCAATATTTCCGGCTATCATGAGAATCTTTACTACTAGTTTTTCACTCATATCTAAAGACTTGACCGTGTTGTCGAGGGCCTAGATGTTATTACTCTTTATCTAAATTAAGCTGGTCTTTCAAAGCATCATCGATCGTCCAATCTGCTTTTTCGTACACGGCTTCACCTGCGCCTGAGTTAAAATCAATATAATAAAAACTGCTATCTTCGCTTACAGTAACATTATATCCCTCGTATTCAATTTGCTTCTCCGTCATAGGGATAAAACGAACACATTTCTTCTTTAGATAGTTTTCTACTTCGTTTTCAAATTTATCATCTACATAGATAAAGTTCTCTCCATTCTTCTCAGAGAATGTAGCTTGCGGAATATCTGCCATGAACTCTTTTTGAAATACTTCTGTATCAACGATATTGTTGATGATCTTAAATTTCTTCATATTGTTTGCGCTTCACCGTGATGCGTAGGGCTTGGTTATTAATTGCAGGAGCCGAAGCTCCCTATTTTTGGCTAATCGGGGCCGTTTTAAAAATCCCCTCCTACCCTCACGGGCAAGAGAGGACAGCCATTTAAACAAATCTAGTATATGAAAACTAGATGTATATTATTTTCCACCTTTGATGATATCGAATACCCGATGCTCACCATCTGCGGAAAGTCTATTACCTTCTTCATCGCATATGTGGCCATCTTCGTTGACCCACATCTTCTGGTTGAACATTTCTTCGCACATTCCCAGAATCTTAAGATATTCCTGTGCCTCGAAGATGACGTTCTTGCCATCACGCTCTGCCTTCTTGAAGTTTTCGATAAGGTCAGGGTTCAGGTCAGGTGCAGTGATGTCGTACTCATCCATTTCATCGTGATAGTGGATGTTGAGAATCTCCAACTCTTCCACCATTGCGGAGTTCGTGCCAATCTCGCCAGTCAGAGCCTTCATAACGGTCTCCTTTTCTAGCTTTTCGTACTTCTTCCGACACTCATTGATGAGTTTATTCAACTCTTCTACAGTATAATCTTCTACCATATTCAAAATTTTAATTGGTTAAACAATTGCAGGAGATGGCAGCTGGCCACCTCCAGTTTTAGCTTAATCCTCATCTAGACCGTTATCGAGGTCTTCTTCATAGACGCCGAACAATCTCAGTGTATTGCTGTCAATCTCGGTCTTGCCTACAATGTAGCGCTGTGTCATCTGTATATTAGGCATACCGTTACTGGTATGTCCCATCATGACGGCAATCTGCTCCAACGGCACACCCTTTTTTGAGAGATTCGTTGCGAACGAGCGTCTGCCGGTATGGGATGATACGAACCGATACTTCTTTCCAGTCTCTTCCTTTCCTGCCTTGAACACCTTCGTGTTCGTATCTATTCCGCAGTCACGGCAGATATCGCGGAGTGCTCTATTGAACGTCCTTTCACCTATCTCACCCGGAAGAGGCTCGTCACCAGTACCGCATACGAGGAACTTGCGGAGCTTCTTGTGAAGTGGAACCCTTACCTCGGTCTTTGTCTTCTGAGTAACATAGACGAGGAAGTGCCCGGTATCATCTATGTTCTCTTCCGTCATTCTCTGGCAGTCGCTGTAACGTGCGCCACAGAGACATTCCATGATAAACATTCTCTGAACATATCTTTTTGTTTTTCCGTGAGGGTTGTACTTTATGATTCTGTTTATCTCCTCATCTGAGAGATAGACGGACTGTACCGGTACAGTCTTCGCTCTAAGTATTCTGCCGAACGTAGGACTAGGAATTTCCCTGGTAGCATCGTTCTCACGTATCACAGCCTTGATGGTTGCACATACGGTTCTTGCCGAGTTAGGAGCGTAGTTCTCCTGGATCTTCTCGAAGAGGTCGCGCAGATTGTCGTCGGTGATGTCTTCCCATAATGGCTTATGTCCAAGCATCTCTTCGAACATCCTTACAACCTTAATAAGCTTCGGGTATTTCCAGATGTATGCGCCATAGAACGTGTCATGCCTCCAGGCGTTGCTGTGATAATTGGCGAACCAACCCTGCTTGATGGCAGTCTTGTACTTCTGCTGCTGTGTGTAGCTCAGAAGTCTCTCCCAATCTCTTGTCTTGATTCTTATTTCTTCTGTCATAATTCTATAATTTTGGTTACTAGTGGCAAAGATACGAAAAGTTTATAATATAAACCATCGTCTTTGCCGTTTTTAACGCTAATTTAACCTTCCGAAGCAGTCTGCTTCTCGACTGATACGAGTCTTAGGGTAGAACCATTATGGTCATTCCACACACGCATGTAGTCTTCCGCCTCATCCAATGCATCTTTATATGATTTTGCTCGGAATACGTACGGATTCTCCTTAGAAATGAAAATTCCATCATTGTAGGCAATCTTATACTTTGCAGCATAGACACCAATATAGCCGTTCAGCTCGTCGTTCAGACTAGTAGCGATGTCTGCAAGAAGGTCAACTGGTATATCGTCATCGATAGCTTTTGCTTCCGGAAACTCAAACCCTACAGAAGTGCATCGGCTATGAATGATAGGGATAGCTGTATCGCTGTCGCCTACTTCTACGATGTTCACCCCCCCTGTTGTCGCCGGCAAGTACAGGCCAATCGAACACCTTTCTGCTCACATTGTGCTCTCTCATTATCTCACGGATGGTGCATGCAAGTTCCATCTTTGCTGTTGAACGCAACTCATCAATCTTGTCTTTCAATACTTTTCTCTTCATAATCTTAATATTTTGGTTTAACTTGATGCCCACCGTTCCCGGCAGGCTTGTTTGGCTTAGTCTTTTCTTTCGATATCAAGGCCCATAAGCACGCCTTTCATATAGGCTAATGCCTCTTCCTTGCAGTCCGATAGAAACTTCTGACAGCCATCAATGATAACGCCGTACTTACCGCTCGGATAATTCTGTAGAGAGCACGAGTGGTAATACTTTCCGGATTTCTCCTCGATTTCTCCTGCGAGTCGCTTCCCTTCGTCGGTCTCATTTGGACGATTTTCTGGGTACTCATCGTAAAAATACTCGTGCCATAAATCTAGTAGCATATCCTTGCAATCCTCCATATCTTGCAAAATATCCGATAATTTGTATGGCGCGCCGTTAGCACCATGTCCATCCTCGCCAATCCATTTACTGGCTTCCTCGTCAGGATCGAAGTCGCTATAATATTGATACAACTTATCCATGAAATCAGACTTATTGCCATTCTCGAACCAAATTGTGGCGATGAAATCTTGGTCTTGTGGGGAATACTTCTCTAACTCGACGCAAACCTCACCTCTTTCGTTAGGTGTATCGTCAACATTATAACTCCATCCTAAATTCTCTGCTAATTTCAAAAAATCATTCATATCTTTAATTTTAATTGGTTAATACTAGGAGCGTGAAACGGATTGTTCCACGCCTTGTTCGGCTTTACACCGGCAGAGACACGATGTATTCCTTCTTCTTCTTTCGTGTTCTGCTCTTCACAGTGAATCCACAAAAATCTCTCAGCCACCCGGCAGCATTGCCGATGAAAGGCTCGTTCACCATAAGGATAGGACGGAGCATACCGTTCTTCTTCATGAACTTATAGTCTATGAAGTCGAACGGGTCATCCGGGTCCTCACTCTTCTTCTCCCAAACGCTGACATCGAGATAGTCAATGAAGTCTCCCTCTGGCGGGTTATCCATCTCGATGAATCTCTTCGGAGTTAGGAGAATCGTTTCCTTAGGCTCATGGGTCATAAAGAAATTCTCTACAACCTCGTTGAACTTGTCCATGTCCATCTGTTTCTGGACAATTCCCTTTCTTTTCATAATGTCAGAAGCTTTGAGCATTCTTGTACCTCTTCTTGCTGTTGCCATAATTCACAAAATTTTAATTGGTTAAACATTGTACCCTCCGAAGAGGGCTTTTGGCTAGTGTGCAAGGAATCCTACCGCCTGACCTTTCCCGATAGACCAGCATAGTCTGTCTTCCTTCAGACACTCTGTGCAGTTTCCGGTACACAGACGTGTCCCTTCCGGTGCTGATGTACCGCTCTCGAAGATAGGATGCGCCTCCGGAAATCCGTGGCGGTTATCCATCTTGAGACCAAGCCATCCGCTGAATAAGATGTGCATGTTCTCTGGAATGACGTTGCCCTCATCGAGATACTCGTTACACACATCGAACATCTTGGTGAACGCCAGGAACTTGGTATCCTTATGCTTGCGGGTAATCTCGCACATCTTGTCAAGATACCATTTATCCTGGATGTCACCACCGATGTGGAATCGGAATGCACGATGGAATCGGTAGTCGAGATACCCATCAATTTCCTTGAAGTATCGCTCGGGATCCTCATGGTAGATTGCAGGATTGATAGCTCTCGTCTTGATGACCTCCTTGTAAATCATGTCATTGCGCAGGTCGTAGCAGCTCTTGGAGCAGATTGAACAGTTACCGCAATCCATGACCGGAATGAGCGACACGGATGGGATAGCTCCCAATTTTGTGTTGCCATCGCTGATCTTGACATGCAAGTCGCTGACGTTCTCTAATGCGTTCTCGTAAGCTGCCTGTGCCTTTGACAAACGAGTCTTCATTCCTTCCTTACCTAATGTCCAGTAATTTCTACTCATAATTCTAATTTAAAATTGGTTAAACTTGGGGAACAAAAAACCGGCGTGTCTCACGACAGACCGGCTTGAACCATTTAAACAAAATTTAGTTATGATATGAGTAGTCAGCCGCTGCTAACGACTGACATGTTTGGCTAATCTTCATCTACTTTTACATTGTAGTGAAATCTTACAGTAAGGTAATCTGTGCTCAGAAAGAATGTATAGATTAAAGGCTCAGCCTGGCGTTCGTCGAGATACTGCTTCGTCTCGAAATAGTATATATTATTTTTTGATTCGCCAGTCAGTCGTTTGACAATCTCTCTACCCCACTCTGATGTAATCCACGATCGAAGCTTCCTGATAGATAGGTAGTTTCCGTGATACTCTATCATTGTAGGTGCGCCTCCGACAAATCCCAATGAAAAAAACTTATTGGTGAGATATTGCGAATCGTCAAAGATGGCGTCTAGAAGTGATTCCTCGACGACATTCTTCCCGTCAATAAGAGCCTTAATATACTCTCTTGTGTCTACATTAATTTCCTTCATAATTCTTAATTTTATTGGTTAGACTTTGAATCGGTTACCGAATCAGTAACCGACTTTTGGCTAGAATGGTCCCCGGCTGGCGCCTTACTCTATAAGTTCGATCTAGAGAGCTTTAGCTCGAAGGATTACCTCCAGTGAATGCACTGGAGGAGATCCTTCGTTGAAGAAGCTCTTGTAAACACATAGCTGCCGAGCCACCATTCTTCAGGCGGCGAACCTTACATCTTACTGATGATTACTTGTTCTCGCTCTTGGCTTTCTTCCACTCAAGAATCTTGCCCTGGACGCTGATATTGTTGTCCTTGATAAGCTGCTTTAGTACACCGAGCATCTTCCAACCCTCTTCATCGTAGAGCTTGGCTTTAGACTCAAGTTCCTTCAGAGAATTGGACTCTGACATCTTTCGTCCGTTCTTCACGAATCTTGCTCCATGGAACATGATGAGGTTTCTCATCGTGTAGTAGGAACCAGAGCCTTTGTAAGCATGAATGAATGCATCTGCCTGCTTGGTATCCCATGCGAGATGCTTTCGCTTCTTGTTGAACTCGCGAACAGCATCGTAGAGTTCCTTGCAGGTTTCTACAGCACTCATCTTGTTGGCAAGGTCACGGAGAGGATTGTATACCTTTCTATCCAAGTCAGCGACGAAGATGTCCTCGTTCTGAAGACGTACGTAAGGATTGCCCTTGCAGGTATGCTTGTATGTCTTCTTCTCGTTTCCATCCTTGTCTTTCTTGGTAGTGTAGATGCACTTGTCGTCAATGTAGCTGCGAAGCTTGTTGATATAGTCAATAGCCATATCGTATGCTACGCAGCCGTTGAACCAGCGATATCTCGCCTTGGTGTTCTCGTAGTCCTTGTGGTCACACATATTCATCTGAGCATACAGCTCGTTCTCCAACATGCGCCACTGATACTCGTAGCCCTTGCGCTGCAACACCTCGTTGAATGACAGATAGCTCTTATCCATGTCTCGCAACATGTGGAACATCTGACTCATCACCCAACGACGGAAGAGCTTCCAGTTACTTACGTATCCACCCTCTATAATCTGCCTGCCTACCGCATCGATGGTTGCATCGTCCATATCAACAGGAACAGCCGCACCATTTTCGATTTTGATAAGCTGGTCGTCACCGAGAGGGAAATATTTACTAGTATCAACGCCTGCTGCCTTAAGAGCTTCGAGACGCATCTGCGCCTTGGTCTTCTTACCGGTAGCTGCTGTAGCCTCTACATTGTTAGTTACGATGTTCAAGTTCTCACCAGTGATTGTTACAATCTGTTTCATAATTCTAATTATTTTAAATTGGTTACTAAAAATTTATTTAACTCTAGTGGATGAGGCTTACGCCCCACCCTTGTTTGGCTCAATCCAATCTCTGAGGATAATCAGGTCCCTGTCATTTTCAGACCTCCAGAACCATGTTCCCCATCTGTTTTCCCACGCAAGGTTTCCTCTGAGCAGCTGCATAAGGACGTATAGTTCTAGCTTACATCTAGCTACCTCTCGTCGTTCACCGTACATCATATCTTCGTCTGAGAGCTCTTTCTCTGGCAAAGCCTTGAAGTAGTAGCGGCGATGTGATTCAGAGCGTTCAGACGGCACAGAATGCTTGTATGCCTTGTATCTCTGCTCTATTGCGAACAGGACTACTGCATGTGTCAGGTAAGGTGTATCTTTCGGCTTATCTTCCTCGGACATTACCACCTTGCCATTTACACGGCATGTTCTCTTCTGGAAGTTGATGGTAAACTTAGCACCATTCTCAACTGCATTGATAATCTCGTCGTATGTCATAATTCTACTGTATTGGTTAATAGGAGTGCGCTCAGAGAATCTGTTGCGTAACTATAAGGTCTTGATAAATACTGTATCTAAGTCATGACAGATCCAGGTAACCACCTGGATCTGTCAGGATGATTGATACCGTATTGTACAATCTATTCTCCTTGCGCACCATTCGGCTCGCAATAACCTAGACTTATCTCATGTATTATGTTGCATGGATATATGTTCGTGATTCAACCCCGTGGATTGGATACCTGCGCCTGCGGAGAGATCGGCAGGAGCAGGTATGAGGGTGTGTCATAAGTCTATGGCGCACCCTCTTTTATGTTATTTATTGCAT
>ERZ791919.149-NODE-149-length-87598-cov-21.011834_pt1 | contig 87598 bp, 70 predicted proteins | sample MGYA00510137_ERZ791919 | MGnify/ENA primary metagenome ERZ791919 (study PRJEB30046, sample SAMN00792059) | human gut metagenome | study: EMG produced TPA metagenomics assembly of the A metagenome-wide association study of gut microbiota in type 2... | reverse complement strand
ACCGTTCTGATTTTTTCAGGACGGTTTTATTTTTGTGGGCATAATATTTATATAATTGTGTTATATTTTCTTTATAAATAAAAAATAAAAAAATAAATGAATGTTGCTTTGCGTTAGTTAAGATGCTAAAATCAAGAAAATAATAATTGTTAGATAGTTATTGTTAATAGAAAAGGAGCGTTACAATTAAAAATGAAAAAATACTATAACAAAATAATTGGGAAAAATATAGCGTTATTTTTGGGGATTGGTGTAATTGCTTTATCTCCTCTGAACATTTTAGAAGCAGCTCCTGTCTTTAATTCTGGAGCGGGTACTAGTTCTACTATAGCTGGTGAAAATAATGTTGCTACTGGTGCAGCATCTAACGCCATTGGATATGAGAACGAAGCAAGCGAGAAATATTCTAGTGCTGTTGGTTCTCTAAATAAAGCTAGTGGGGAATACTCCAATGCTTTAGGTTATAATAATGAAGCGAGTGGAGATAGCTCCAGTGCCTTTGGTAGAGGGAATGAAGCTAGTGGAAACAGGTCCAGTGCATTTGGTTATGGGAATAGAGTGAGTGCGGCAAATAGTACAGCCGTTGGCAACAATAATGTTATTAGTGTTGAAAACTCTGTTGCTTTAGGCAATAATACTAATATTAGCGTAGGAAATAGCGTCGCATTAGGTAATGGATCTACTGCAACAGGTTTGCATGATGTCAGTGGTCACGCTAGTGCGGGCAGTTGGGCTGGCGTTGGTGATGCAGCAGGCGTTATAAGTGTGGGGAAGTCGGGTGAAACTCGACAGATACAAAACGTAGCTGCTGGCGAAGTAAGTGCAACGTCAACGGATGCGGTTAACGGAAGTCAGCTATATCAGGTAGAGCGAAGTCTGAGTAATGTAGATCGCCAAATAAACCGTTTAGGTGATGAAATTGACGGAGTAGGTGCATTATCTGCGGCTATGGCAGGGCTACATCCGCGCTTCCAAAATGGGAATAAAGGCGAACTTGCGATGGCTTATGGTAGTTATGGAGGGCAGAGCGCTTATGCGGTAGGTGGTTTTTATGCTCCTAATGAAAAAGTAATGTTCTCGGTAGGTATGGGTATAGCATAAGGTGGTCGCAAGATGGGTAATGTTGGTATTAATTTTGCGCTAGATCGTACTGCTAAGCGTGAATCTGCCCCGATAGATATTCTTTATACACGCAAAGAAGTGGACAAGACTTTGGCATCGTATGAACAGAAAATGGAGGTATTGATATCTATGGTAGAAAGCCAAAATCGCAAATTAGAAACACAAAGTGCTGAAATAGAAAGTTTAAAAGCTAAAATGGTTGAATGAGTAAAAAGATATTGCTCATCAATAAAGAAGCAAAAGGATATTAGTAGACGAATGGAACGGCAGAAAGCCTTTTGGGGTGTCTGTAAAATAGTAAGAGCCTACCGTAATTGGTAGGCTTATTTTTTATGCGTAAAATGGTCGCACTTTAACGCAAAAATATTGTGTTTTTGACGTTGGTACCACGTTGGTACCAAATCGATATTAGCGACACACGGTTTTACTGCACCCGGAAAAATAGAAAAGGCGCAGCTTTTGCTGCGCCTGTCTTTTTTATGGAGCGGGAGACGAGATTCGAACTCGCGACACGCGGCTTGGGAAGCCGCTGCTCTACCACTGAGCTACACCCGCATGATCACTAGATTATTATAGCACAAACGCTGTTTGTTGCAAAGCCATTTAAAGAAAAAATCTGATATTTATGGATTTTGCTGTTCAATGTCAATGTTTTTCTGCTGCAGACGCTTTTTCACACTGTCAGATAATATGTAGGCTATCACCGAAGCAACAGGCACGCTGACGATGATGCCTAAAACACCGTAAAGACTGCCGCCGACAGTAATTGCTGCCAGAACCCAGATCTCGGATAAACCAACAGATTTGCCGACGATTTTAGGATAAAGGATATCGCCTTCGATACGCTGCAGTACGAAGAAGAAAAGAATAAACAGCCAGATTTTGCCGGGGGCGGCGAGCCCAATAAGAATAAGACCTAGAAGGGCGCTGATGATAGTGCCGATGATCGGGATAATAGCCAGAAAGCCAACGATGACCGAAATTGACAGGGCATAGGGCAGACCTAAAAGCAGCATCCCGGCGAGGCATAATAATCCCAGGCAGAAAGCTTCGAGCAGCTGACCGCCGATGTAACCGGAGAAAATAGTATGAGCGGCACTGCCTAGATCAAGCAGGTAAGCCGCGCGTTTACCGCTGCAGAATGCTAAAATCATATTACGGGTTTGCCGGGAGATTGTTTCTTTATTCAGCAACAGGTAAACCGCAAAAACGACGCCGATAACAATATTGCTGACCAGTGAGATCAGGGATGTCGTGATATTTAATGTATTATAGAATAAAGTTGTTTTATTATTTTCCCAGTAGCTGTCTACAGCACGCAGCAGTTCTGACCATTGCGATTGCAGGTAATCCAGTGTGTCAGGCGAAAGGGCAAGTTCGGACCATCTTTCTTTAAGGGAGACGGTCAGTTCGGCAGATGCTTTAGGCAGTGTTTTTACGATCATATTAAAGCTTTGGTGCAGATCGGGGCCAATTTTGAGCCCGCCGATCAGAACGATGCCAATAATAAGAGTCAGGGTGAAGATCAGACAGACCGGACGTTTGATTTTTTGGGGCCAGTCTGAAGAAAAGCGTGCAAACAGTTTTTGCCAGAGGCGTTCGATATGTACCAAAGGAACATTGACGATAAATGCCAGGCAGCCGCCGATGATAAAAGGCATGATTAAATTGCAGAAGAAGCCGAGCAGGGCCAGCGCCGCTTCATAACGCCAGAGGACCCAGATAAAGATAATGACTGCCAGCAACGGCAGGAATCGTTGACGTTCCATTGTTTTTGCTCCCGTATAATATTTATAAACTGCTTTTATTTTATCACATAACCGGCAGGCTATAAAGGGCATTTGTCTTAGTATTGTGAACATTTGGCAAAGTTTCGAGCTTGGTGAGAATACATACCCTTGTGGTATAATAGCACTACGAGTTTAAAAAAGTTGGTGAAAAAATGATAGTTATCAGCAAAGCGATTTTGCATATTATGGATTTTAATTCCGGGGCTACCATCTATTCCGGAGCAGAGCTGGATATGGGCGCGCCTGGTACTTATGATTTTCTGGCGGGGCATATCGAGAAATTATTCAAGGACGCATCGGCTAAAACGGGTCAGTTCCTGCCTGAGAGCATTTTCAGTCAAACGGCATCAAATTATTTGGATGAGCATATCACTTTCTCTGATTTCAGCGCCGGTATCTGCAAGGATCTGGATACCTGCCTTACAGATGCCGGTGAGACGGATATAGTCGATGTTGTAGTTTGCGATTTCACAATCGAAACGGAGCGTTATTTGGGAGTGATGCTTTATGGCAGCCGGCCTGCTTATACCCATCAGGTAATCAACGATGGAACTGCCACACGCAATGAGATCATTCGCCACTATGCAATCCTGCCTAATCCGGTGCAGAAGGTCAATACCTTTGCTTTAGTTAATGTTGCCAGCGGCGAGCTGCGTTTTGCCGATAAAAAACGCAGTATCGGCGGAGAAGATGCCTATATTTTGCCGCAGCGTATTTTGCAGTGCAGCACTAATACCTCAACGAGGGAAACAGTGAAGCTGGTAACGGAAATGGCAGGACAGATCGCTGAAAACTACGGGTACAGCAGTACAGAAGCCGTCGCTAAGGTCAAAAGCTATCTGGCGGAAACAGCTGAAAGTGACAGTAAGCTGGAAACAGCAGCGTTGGTAAAAGAGGTGTTTTCTGATTCAGAGGTTCTGCAGCAGGAGCTGCAAAAAGGCCTGGAAGAAGCTAAGCTTCCTGAGCAGGTACCGGTTGATAAAAATTATGCTCTGCGCATGAGTAAGTCAATGAAGATCAAAACCGATACTGGGATCGAGATCATCGTGCCGGCTGAATGCCTGGAAAATAACGACTATATCGAATTTGTCAGTAACCCGGATGGAAAGATTTCTATTTCTATAAAAAACATCGGTAAAATCTTGAACAGATAAAAAAACCAGTCCATATGGACTGGTTTTTCTTATATATGTATTAAATTTATCTAATATTATTAGAAAGTTACTTCAGCACCAACAACAAAGTTACGGCCGGGCATGCCATACCAGTCACCAGGTTTGCCACCCCACCAAATAGCATTTGTTTGTTCTGCATATTCTTGGTTGAAGATATTATTGCATTTAGCAAACATCTTGATATTTTTATTCATTTTATAATTTGCAGAAGCATTAAAAATCCAGTATTTATCAGAAGGCCAGCCGTGAGATTTTACGTTGTTACCGTCTCTGCCAAGAAAACCTTTTCCATCAATACCAATATCCCATTTTGCTTTAGTATAAGTGATACCTAGAGTTACTAAATTTTTAGGGAGATATCCATTATCAGTAGTACCTTTTTTATTAGTATAAGATAATCTGGAATAACCAACAGATGCGTTCCACGCACTATCAAATTGTTTATCTAGTTGTACATCAAAACCATGTGCTTTTTCCATGTCGTTGATATAAGTATTATTTTCTGTGCTGAAACCGATATTTTGTTTGGAATTACGATTAAAATAATGAATGTTCAACATAGTTTTATCGTCTAACATATGGTTAAACCCTAATTCATAGTTTTTACCTTTTTCTGGTAACAATTTCGCATTACCATATTTGGTATCGTATAGCTGATACATCGAAGGCAAAATAAAGTAGTCGTTGTAGGCTGCATAAACATTAATGTTTTGATTGAATTTATAGCCTAAATTAAAGCTTTTTGCCATATTTGAATCTATTTCTACCAATCCTCCAGATGGACTATCATAGCGTACACCACTCGTCAATTTCCATTTATCATCAAAATTCCATTCATCTTGTAAAAAGTAGGAAGTATTTTTCAGAGCTTGGTAATAATCTTCTCCAGTAGTCCAATTTTTGGAAGGATTAAGATTTTCCGATTTGATGTGTTCGATTCCTAAAATAACGGTATGTGTATTACCAAAAGTTTTAGTTAAAGTATCATTGATTACAGTGCTTTTATAATGATTATTCCAAAAAACTGAACTTCCATAAGGTTTATTAAGAAAGCCTATATGTTGGTATCTAGAGTTATTATAGCTTAAAGTGTTGGTCAGAGTATCAGATATTTTTTGATTGTAAATTAACTGCAAATTCTTTGATTTTGCATAACCATTGATGTCTTGGTTATATAAGTGATCGAATAAAGCGAATTCATCATTCCCATGTGTATAATTTAAGGTAATATTACTGCCTGGTTCAAATTCATGTCTTAACATAAAACCAGTATTTTCAGCATTGTCGTGAGCTTTCCACTCTACACCTGCTCCATCCTCATAATTACCGGATAAATGCTTCTGACCATAAATACGATAACTGGTATCTCCGAGCTTGCCTTCAGTACTTAATTTATATTCTTCTTTACCAAAATTACCACTGGATGCAGAAATTTTAGTTTGAGAGGCAGTTGTTTTTTTGGTAATAATATTTATAACACCGCCTTTAGCATCACTGCCATACAAAACCGCAGCCGAACCTTTCAAAATTTCAATGCGTTCGATGTTGTCCATATCACTGATTAAATTGAAAGGGTACTGTAATCCTGTACCGGTACTGGAAACACGAACTCCATCCATTAATACGAGTACATTATCAGAACCATTGATTCTGATCTTATTCATATTGTAGCCTGGTAAGCCATAGTTTAAAAATTGCACATTAGTAACCGTTCTTAAGACCTCTTCAAGACTTTCATAATGCATACGCTCGATATCAGTCTTAGTAATTACGCTGATGTTAGCATTAGCATCAAAAATTTTATTTTCGGTTTTAGTCGCGGTGACAATGTACTCGTCTAGAGTATAGTTTTGAAGGGATTCTTCTTGAGCAAGCGTCTGCCCCCCCCCGATGGGCAAAAATACTGCGGATAAAATACATGTGGTAAGAAATTTCTTTTTTGACAAAAACATAAATATCCCACTCCTTAAAATTTTGAAATAAAACTATTATGAGCAGAATTTCTGCAATAAAAAAAAGACCATACTATATGTACAGTCCTTTAATAAAATAAACTGTACAAGTATAAAATAGCTTTTGCTATTACAGAAAAATTTCCGACTTGTACAGCGCAAGTTTGTTTATGGAATAAAAAATAACGGTGCCCTGGCTTTGGTCATTATCTTATTATACCTTTGCAAGAGGAATACAATAATAAGATTCACAATACAGTTGCGGTACAGCTTTGGATTTTCACCAAATTCCCCGTATATTTTTATTATTAAGTTTTATTTCTATTATTGATATGATATGAGATAACCTTTAAAATTATTGGTAATGAATATCATATCGCTTTTGATATTATAGCAGTGTGAATATTATTTTTCAATAGGAACTTCTAGAAAAAAGAAATATTCGAAAAATATTGAATTAAATTATAAAATTTTATTGAGTTTCTTAATATAAAAATGACACAGTTCATAAAATGAAGTAGTCAATACTTAGTAGATATACAAAAGATTTTAGAGCGCTAATTCAATTCTATATTATTTTACTTTTACTTTTTAACCATTTGTAATATCCTGTCCGTGATACATTAGAAACAGAACTCAAGTATTGAACTGAATAGTGCGTACAGTTTTTCTCGATTAGTGCATATAATTTTGAATAGCGATTTTCAAATACCGCTCCCTTCCACTTCGTTTTGGTCTTCCTATTTTTAACAACTCCTTTATTTTTACCTTAATATAATAAAAGATGGTAGACACTTTTTTGTGCCTACCATCTTTATACTACTTCACATAAAAGGACTGGTTTATTTTATCTGTTTATTAAGCTTTAGTTTCGCTTCTTTCTTCTGTTTTCGTTTTTTCTTCAGTCGGGGCGTCAACTACTTCTGTGGTTTCAGCCTGAGCAACACCGACTGTCTCTGTCAGAGGAGCAGCTTCTTCCTCAACGGGTTCCGGTTCATGGACCGGCATTTTACCGCCGCATTCGCCGCAGAATTTTGAGTTGAGCGTCACCTGAGCGCCACAGGAAGGGCAGGCTGTTTTCGGTTCTTCACCGGCAAAGGCGGTAGCTTTGATTTTGGCAATAGCGACTTTGTGTTCATCTATTTTGGTCAAAGCTTCACTGATAGCAGTGCAGTGTTCCTTGAATTCTTCAGGTATTTCTTCGCCTGCTTCAAATTTAGCCCACAGGATCTCACCGATTTTTTTGTGGGTATCGCTGATTTTACTGCGTTCTTTATTGACTTGAGAGTTCAGGCGCTGGATTTCGAGGGCAGCTTCTGCTTTTTCACCAAGAGTTTTAGTGAGTTCTTCAGTTTTTTCAGCGGCGGATTTAACTATTTCGCCAAGTTTGTTTAAAAGTGCCATGATATTTGCCTCCTGATACATAAATTTTTGTTGTTCATATTTATTATAGCATAGAAAGCGTGCAGATCATATATTTACGATAATATTGAAGCCCGGTTTTTAAATAAAAAAATTCTTAGGATACTTTCTTAAATACCTGTAATCATGATACAATGCAAAGAGAGTCAGCAAGAAAAGAGATGAGCAAAATGAAAATAAAAATCGATGTTTTTGGTTTGAAAAAATGGTACAAGCAGTTGCTTGACGAAAATTTTTATAAATTTTTGATCTCACTGGGTCTTTTGGCCAGCGCGCCCGTGATCGCCAGTGTATTATTTGATTATATAGTTATTTACGGCAATGGACGCTTCAAGGCAGGTCTGCTGTTGGGCATCGTTCTGCTGCTGCTGTTCTTGTTATTGAGTTTTATCAGTATTGCGATCTGGGCGGCAATCAACAGTAATACTACGGGTCAGCGGCGTATGATGCTTATTATCAGCGCCTATCTGATGATTTGGCTGGCCTTCGGCAATTTATATTATTTTTTCAGCGACACCGAAAATTTTGTGGCTACTAATACGACCAGTGTCGAAGGCTTGGTGAAGGAGTGGGACGGCGATATGCATGTTACTGAACTGCAGGAAAGTACAGTTTTGCGTAATGTTCCGCATTTTTGGGAGTTGGTGCCGCATAAGGACAGTGGCGGTAACGAACAATTGCTGCCGCGTACTGTTAATCGTCTGAATGGATATCTTGATTGCCTGTATTTCAGCGGCGTCAGTATCTTGACTATCGGTTACGGTGATATTGTGCCGGAGTCGCGGTTTTTAAAAATGCTGGTTTTGCTGGAGGGTTTTTTAGGGCAGTTTATTAATGTTGTAGCGATTGGCTTGTGGCTGTCAGGTGTTAAGGGCAGCGACGATCTGAAAAAACAATAATTACAGCTGGTGAAAGAAGGCAAAAAAAGTGCATAAATTTTTGTGTTGTTTACTGTCCGGGTTGCTGGCTGTTGCCGCGGTCTGCCTGCCGATCGGAAGTTCGGCGGCTGCAGGGCAGCAGATATCGAGAACTGGCATTACTATTCCAGAGGATACCGTGCTGCAGTTAGAGCTGATGAATTTTCTGGAAAGTAAGAGAAATAAAGTCGGCGATACTGTTTCTGTAAAATTATTGGAAGCTGTCAGTGTTGCTGATGAGGTCATCATTCCTAAAGGAACTGTTTTGGAAGGGTACCTGAAAAAAGTGCAGAAAGGCAAGCTGCTGTCACAAAAGGGCGTGATCAGGATGCGGCTTAAAGATTATTATCTGCCCAATGGTTATCTGCTCAGATTGAATAATGAGGAAATAAAATTTTCAGGAGATATGAATTATACTTCGCTGGCGGCAGGTGTGGCTGTTCCTTTTGCAGGTCTGGCTTTTAAAGGCAAAAATGTCAGCTGTAAACCGGGGATGCAGTTTAAGTACAAACTGGCGCATGATGTGGCGGTAGAGCGTTATTGATATCAGAATCGATGAAAAAGTAAAACCTTCAGTACAGAGCGTTAAGTTTCTGTGCTGAAGGTTTTATTATTATGTTTTATTTGGAAGTTTTATTTTTTCAGGCTGATGCTGACTTCCATTGCTGCCTTTAGTTCTTCCAGTTTGTTTTCCAGCATGATGGTGACAGTACCGTTATCAATGGCTGTAATAGTACCGGGGAAAGTTTTTTTGAGTACAGCGGCCTCGGCAATTACTTCCTGACCTGTTTTTAAAGCTGCGGCCTGCTGCGGCTGCATTTTCAGATTTACCTGGCATTGTTCGGTTGCGCGGATAGTCAGGATATGTTGTCCCTGAGCAGCTGTATCGCCGCTGCTCAGCAGTTTTTCCGTTACTATTCCGGTGCAGGGGCTCTGGGCTTCGTTGGCCTGCTGTTTTTGCAGCAGCTGTTGATAATGCTGCTGTGCCTGGAGTGCTGCTTGCTTTTGCTGTTCGATAGCTTCGGGTGAAGCTTTGGCAGTCAAACGTGTCTGATGCGCTTTGGCGGCTTCAAGGTTGGCTTCTGCTGCCGCCAGTGCTGCCTGTGCCTGTTCTACTTTGATCCTGGCGATAGCGTTTTGAGCGTAAAGAGAGGACATTTTTTGATAGTTCTGCGCCGCTGCCTGGTAAGAGCTCTCGGCACTCTGCAGTGAATAATCAGCAGCAGCTATGGCCTGTTCACCGCTGCCGCTTTCCAGGTTAGTAAGCTCAGCGTCGGCACGGGCCGCTTCGGTAGCGGCGTCTTCAACGGCAGCGTCAAGCTCCGGCTGTTCAATTGCAAATAAAGGCTGCCCTTTACCGATACGTTCACCAGATTCAAGGATCAGTCCCAAGATTTTTCCGGCGGCAGGGGCCGTTATTTTGTAAGCTGGGATATCGACACTGCCGCTGCCGATAACAGTGGGCAGGGTGGCAGCCGGTTTACCGCAGCCGGCTACAAGCAGCAGGCTGCAGAATAAAAGCAGTAATTTTTTCATGTAAAAACTTCCTTCGTTATCTGATATCATCTTTTACTATATCATAAGCTGAAACTTAGTAAAAGTGAAGGATCGGTGAATTCAATGCAGATATTGTTTCAGGAACGGTAATGTTTTTGCTGCAACAGCACCGGTCAGCAATCCGAAAGGCAATGATAAAAGGAGTAGTAACGGCAGAAGGGAGAATAAAGCGGAACTTTGCATTATCAGGAAAGCGGTCAGGATCTGACCTGTATTATGTGCGGCAGCCCCCAGGATGCCGATACCATAGGGTGAAAAAAGCTGACTGCGCCGTCCTGCTTCCATCAGCAGCAGGCTTAAAAGCGTTCCTCCAAGGCCGATAAGAAAACCAGGTGTAAAAAGGCCTGTGCTCAAAAGTCCGACCAGAAGAACACGGACAGTCAAAAAAAGCCCAGTCAGGCGCAGACCGAACAAATATAAACATAAAATAGTAATAGTATTAGCCAGACCCGGACGAATTACGCCCAATTGGACAGGCAGGGGCAGCAGGTTTTCGCCCAGACGGAGCAAAACTGCCAGTGCTGCCAGCAGTGCCAGGACAAGCATGGTTTTAGTTGTCGTATCAGTGTAGGAGCGCATCAGGAGAGTCTCCTTCTTCGGAAGTTATTATTTCAATAATAACGCCTTCGGGAATGCAGACGATAGAACCGCTGCCGGTAATTGGGCCCTGCTTTTCGCAGAGCTTATCAGGGCAGGGTGCCTCGCTGACGCGAAGGCTGCTGTTTGCTTTGGTGATCGTCAGGCTGCCGTGTTCAGTTGGCAAAAGATAATGATCGGGAAAATCCTGCAGTGTTTGCTGCAGGATAAGCTCGTGGTGCCGGGTGATGCGTACAACGGCATTGCTGTCTGCAGCACTGCTGCCTGAATACCAGAACCCGCACAATGCTGCTGTGATGATGACTAAACAAAGCAGATAATCATTACGGCGCATAATCATATTCCTTTGGCAGGCTGCCAGGTTTGCTGCAGATTTTCGGAAATGAAAATACTGCCGTCATTTTCGACAATGACGGCAGCCAAATCTTTGGCAGCAGTCAGCCTGTTTTTGATTTCCGTTGTTGGCAGTAAAAAGAACAGAGTAGAATGATAATCAGCGTCCAGCGCCGATGGCGCGATCACTGTTACAGATTGATGCAGACGGGACGGCTGCCCTGTTTGCGGATCTAAAATATGATGGTAGCGAACGCCGTTCAGTTCGTAGTATCGCTGATAATCTCCGGAAGTTGCGGCGGATTGGCCGTCATGGAGCATCACCGTACCTAAAAAGGCTTCCGGATCGCGGGGGTGCTGGATGGCAACGCGCCAGGGCATGTTGCCGGGTTTATTACCAATTGCTTTAATGTTACCGCCGGCGTTGATCAGGGCGCAGGTAATACCAGAATGTTTTTTCAGTGTTGCCGCCGCCGCATCAACGGCATAGCCTTTAGCGACAGAACCCAAGTCAAGTTTGACGGCAGGATCATTGTAGCTTAGTGTTTGTGCAGCAGCGTCAAAATGATATTTAGCTTTACCTGTATGGCGTAGGGATTCCTGTAGTTTTTCCGGAGCTGGCAGTCTGTTCTGGCTGCGGGCAAGCTGCCAGAGATCGACGGTAGGAGCGATGGCAATATCGAGCTGCGCATCCGGTTGACGGTCCAGATAGTTCAGCAGTCCGGCAAGCTGCGGGGCCAGCGTAATCGGGGCCGCCGCAGCTTTGCTGTTGGCTTCGTATAAGGAGCCGGGGCCGCCGTCGTTAAAACGGTCAGTGACCTGGGCTATATTTTGGAAGGTCTGCATCGCGTCGTCTATAGCTAAACGTGCTGCACCGGGTTTATCGCTGTAAACGTCTATTTTGACGAAGGTATCCATAGAAAAACGGGTGTCGGTGACTTTGATCTGTTCTTCTTCGCCGCAGCCGCTGATACTGAGTGTTAAAAGCAGTATCAGAAAAAGCAGATATTTGCTGCAGTAACTTTTCATTGTTTTTGGCCGCAGCTTTCTCCGAGCGGGCAGGAGGTGCAGCCGCTTTTTTTATTCGTAGCAACGGTGCCGTGCTCGTGTTCGGTAGTAATGGAGTCTAATTTATGCAGGCAATGACGCGGACATTTCTGAACACAAAGACCGCATTCGATACATTTGCTGTGGTCGATAACCGGCAGACTGCCGTTGGCATCTTCGCGCATGGTAATGGCCTGCACGGGGCAGATTTTTGCGCACATGCCGCAGCTGATGCAGGAAACGCTGCAGTCTACCATAGCGGCTTTCCCTTTGTCGCGGTTATTGCATTTTAGATGGATCTTAGTGCTGGCGCTGGTAATATACAATACCATCTGCGGGCATTGCCGCGCGCAGATACCGCAGCCGCTGCATTTACCATAGTCGATAACAGGCAGACCGTTTTCGCTCATGGAAATGGCATGAAAGGGACACATTTTTACGCAGGAACCAAAACCAAGACAGCCAAAGTTACACTTGCCCGGTCCGCCGTAGTATTTGGCTACCAGGTGGCAGTCTTTGATGCCGGTATAATTGTACAGCTTGGGCGCATTTTCTTTGCAGCCGTTGCAGGCGACGCGGGCGACCTTACGCAGGTCGGGCGATAAAGGTATATCGCCGGTAAAGCCCATGATGCGTGCTATTTTCTTTTTAGAATCAGGCGAGCAGGCCAAACAGGGTGAAACACCGTCGCGTCCGGCAACGATGGCTTCAGCCAGTCCGCCGCAGCCGGGATAACCGCAGGAGCCGCAGTTGGCGCCTGGCAGCAGATTGGTGATTTCTTCGATACGGGGATCGGTATGTACAGCCAGCTTGCGGCCTGCCACAGCGAGAATAGCGCCGAACATGCCGCCCAGGCCTGCTACTAAAGCAACAGATTTCCACATGGTGTTCTCCTTTTAGTGTATGCCGGCAAAGCCCATGATAGCGATCGACATACAGCTGGCCGTGATCATGGCAAGGGGCAGGTTTTTCATACATTCCGGAGCGTCGCTGTCTTCCAGCCGTTCGCGGATGCAGGAAAACAGTACCAAAGCCAGAGTATAACCGACAGCGGTGCTGACAGCGTTAAGCAGACTTTGCCAGAGTGTATAGTTTTTTTGGATATTGATAAGGGCAACGCCTAAAATAGCACAGTTAGTAGTTATGAGCGGCAGAAATACGCCCATGCTTTTATGCAGTGCCGGCAGCATTTTCTTGATGAACATTTCTACCAGCTGCACTAAAGACGCGATCGCTAGAATAAAGACGATGGTCTTTAAATAGGTCAGGTCATAGGGAGCCAGGAACAGATAATAAACCAGCCAGGAGATCAGTGAAGCCAGTACCATAACGAAGGCAACGGCAGCGCTCATCCCCAGCGCATTACGCAGGCTTTTGGAAACACCCAGAAAGGAACAGATGCCCAGGAATTGTGATAAAACGATATTGGAAATAAAAACTGCAGAAAAGATAATGGCGAAATTACTGTCCATGGTTTACCTCCCGCCTGGCTTTGATATAGTTGAGTGCCCCAAACAGCAGCCCCATGGTCAGAAAGGCGCCGGCAGGCAGGATCAGCAGCAGTACGGGCTGCGTTCCAGGCAGTGCTACGGCATGTCCGAGCAGGGTACCGGCTCCGAAAAATTCACGGCAGGCACCGATAGCGCTGAGAGCAAGCGTAAAGCCGATACCCATACCGACAGCGTCCTGAAAGGAAAGCCACAGGCCGTTTTTAGAAGCGAAAGCTTCGGCCCGTCCCAGAATGATACAGTTAACGACGATCAGCGGAATAAAAATACCTAAAGATTCGTAGATCGCCGGCACATAAGCATTCATCAGCATTTCGGTCACGGTAACCAGAGAGGCGATGACGACGATATAGGCTGGTATCCTGATGTTGGCGGGGATAAATTTTTTCAGTGCGGAAATAATCAGGTTAGAACCGATCAGAACCGCAGTAAAAGCCGCGCCCATGCCAAGAGCATTAGTTAAAGAAGAAGTGGTCGCCAGGGCCGGGCAGACGCCTAAAAGCTGAACAAAAAGCGGATTTTCCCTGATAATACCTTTTGTAAATTCTGGCAGCATGGTTACACTCCTTTCCCTGCGGCGGCTTTGCTCACGCCGAAATGTTCCTGATAATGTTTGCGGGCAGAATTGATGCCTTTGACAACTGCTTTGGAGGTGATGGTTGAAGCAGTAATAGCCTGGATCTCCTGCGGTTGGGAAGCATTTTTGCTGACAGTCAGATCACGGCTGAGCTCCTTACCCAAAAATTGGTCTATAAAAGCCGGTTCTGTACATTTTGCTCCCAGACCGGGAGTTTCATTTTGCTGCAGGATTTTTACACCGCTGATGCGGGCGCCGGGATATTCGATACCCAGCATGACAACGACTTTACCGCTGTAGCCGTCCGGATTGACTGTGTAGATATAGCCGTTGGTCTGGCCGTCTGTTTCAGAACGTTTGACAGCGACGATATGTTTTCCTTCTGCCGGTTCATCAGTGAGCTGATCGGCGGTTGGCAATACTTGTTTATAACCTTCGCGGACAGCGTCTGCTTTGCGGGCTTCGATCAAAGGAGCTGTCTGGTCGTGGGCAGTACCGACGCAGGCTGCGGCAATACCGCAGATAACGAGCAGGATAGCCGCCAGCCGCAGAATATCTTTACTCATGGCGGGCACCTCCTCCGAAGGGGACGTTAGTTACATAACGGTCAATCAAAGGAGTGACCATATTCATGATCAGGATCGAATAGCAGACGCCTTCTACATAACCGCCGCGCAGGCGGATCAATGCTGTAAGGATGCCAAGACCGAGTGCGTAGATCAGCCGGCCTTTTTTGGTGATCGGGCTGGTGACCCAGTCAGTAGCCATAAAAAAGGCGCCGATGATCAGCCCGCCGGAAAGCAGATGATAAATGGCAAACCAGGTCGGATATTCGCGCAGCCAGCCGTAAATAGCAGTAATAACGACAACCGTGCCGATATAGCCAGCAGGGATACGCCAGTCGATGTGTCCTCGCCAGAGCAGATAAATTCCGCCTAAAAGCAGCGCCGGGACACATGTTTCGCCTAAGGAACCGCCGACATTACCCCAAAACAGTGCGCTCAGTGAGGGCAAGTCGACATTAAGCCCGCGCTGCCAGGCGCTTTCGGCCAGGCGCAGAGCTGCCAGCGGTGTAGCGCTGCTGACGGCATCGGTATAAGGTGTAGCTTTAGTAACTGCTTCTGCGGCTGCAGTGCTCCAGGGCATGGTCCAGGTTGTCATCTGTGCCGGAAAGGAAGCGAGCAGGATGGCGCGGCCTAAGTGGGCAGGGTTAAAGATATTGCTGCCCAGACCGCCGAAGACCTGCTTACCGATAACGACGGCACAGAAGCTGCCGAAAGCGGCCAGACCCAGTGATAATTCGGGCGGCAGGCAAAATGCCAGCAGCAGGCCGGTTAAAAGAGCGCTGCCGTCACCGACGGTAATCGGCCGCTGCATGAGCTTTTGACATAACGCTTCGCAGATGACGGCCGAGAGGCAGCAGGTAAGGATAACGCTGAGCGCCGGCCAGCCGAAAAAGTAAACAGCGGCGGCCAGAGCCGGCAGAAGTGACAGTAAAACATCGCGCATAGCGGCGCTGATAGTGCTGCCGCAGTGGATATATGGCGACGACGATATAATGACTAAAGGCGCGGGAGCTTTGACCGGTTCCATAAGAGTATTCCTTTCTATGCGTGCATAAGATACTTATTTTTTGTAGTAAGGGTTATGACCGCCGAAGCCGTCAGTAAGGATAAACTGCTTGCCCATGCGGATATACTGGACCAGGGGGATATGGGCCGGACAGTTATAGGCGCAGGAGCCGCATTCGATGCAGGTACCAACGTGGCCGGCCAAAGCTGCCGGCCAATCGCGGCGTTTGACTGCTTTGAAAAGCTGAGTCGGTTCTAAAAACATCGGGCAGGTATCGACACATTTGCCGCAGCGAACACAGGGATTTTCAGGCGGAAGCTTGGCCAGTTCAGACTGGTGATCAAAAAGCAGCAGTCCGCCAGTGCCCTTGAGAACTGGGAAGTCAAGCGAATGCAGTGAGAATCCCATCATCGGGCCGCCGGAAATGATGCGGGCCGGAGCGTTTTTCAGCCCCTGGGCACCCTGCTCGACAAGGTGGCTGTAAAGTGTCCCGATGCGGACACGATAATTACCCGGTTTGTGAACGGCGTTGCCGCTGACAGTGACGATACGCTCATAACAGGGCAGGTCGTCTTTAACTGCCAGGGCCGCCTGCATTGCGGTGGCTACATTATCGACGATCACGCCGACAGCCGAGGGCAGTGCCCTTTCAGGGACGACGCGGCCGGTAACGGCATAAATAAGGTGACGTTCACTGCCCTGAGGATATTTTTCGGGACAGACAACGATGCTGATATTAGGATCGTCAGCAGTAAGCTGATTAAAAAGCTCGATAGCCCGTGGTTTATTATCCTCAATGGCAATGATACCTTTGTTGGCTAAAGAGGCTTTCAGGAAATATTTCAGGCCGCGAATGACTTCGTCGGCATGTTCGATAAGAATACGATAGTCGGCTGTAATAAAGGGTTCGCATTCGATACCGTTTAGAATAACTGTGTCAATGATGCGGCCGCTGCTCTGCGGCGCGTATTTGACATGTGTAGGGAAGGTTGCGCCGCCCATACCTACGATCCCTTTTTCTGACAGAAGCTGTCTGATCTCATCAGGCGGCAGTACCAGACCGCTTTCACGCGGTGTGATCGTGGGGTCGAGCGTATCCAGGCCGTCATTTTTGATGACCATACAGGCCGCTACGGTGCCGTTGGGGAGAAAGCGCCTTTCGCTGCCAACGACCATGCCGCTGACACTGGCGTGGATATTGCTGCTGACTGCTCCCTGGGCTTCGGCGATCTTTTGTCCAAGATATACCTTTTCACCAGGCTGCACCAATGGTTTGGCGGGAGCTCCGATATGCATCGAGAGCGGCAGCACGACTTTCTCGGGTGCGGGGATAGCCTCGATCGGCAGTTCCGCAGTTAAATTTTTAGCGGCATCGATATGGGTGCCGCCTATAAAAGTATGTAGACGGGAAAACATGTTGTCACCTCGTAAAAATGCAAATAGTGTATACTAATAAATATTTAACATATATTATAAGGCGTTGCGGCATAAATAGCAATCGTTTAGGCAACATTTTCAAGTAATATTGCCAGGGGTCAGAAAAATAGTAAAGAATGTAATAAAATGCAAGTCAACTATATTTGTTGTAAATACAATGCAGAGAAAAACGATTGTCTGCAAAAAAATGTGAAGTACCTGAAAAAAGCGCATTTTTTCCGATAATCCACTGAATATTTGCTATAAATTTAACAAAAAAAGCAGATTTATTTTACACTTTAGCCATATTTTCTCAAAAAATTCACGAAAAACTACTGCGGAATACTGTAAAATAAGTTATAATAGGTATCGTAAAGTGTATTATAAGTTGCTTATTACGAACTTAAAATCACTTTACTGTAATCCTGGCAGTTGTCAAGTTGAGTATTTTTGATACTGCCGGTACAATTTAGGATACCGGGAGGTATACATGTTTTTTGACTCTTATGACACTCCTGTCTTCCGTCCGCCCAGTGAAGCCCGCAGTTTTATCCTGCGTGTGACCCGCGGCTGCGCCCATAACAAATGCACTTACTGCAATATGTACAGGGGCGTACCGTTTCAGGTACTGACTGAGGAAGAGATCGCCAGACAGATCGAAGCTGCTGCCGTTCACGGCAGAAATTCGGTTCGCAGAGTGTTTTTAGCCGACGGTGATGCTTTGGTACTGTCGACGCCGCGTCTTTTAAAAATTTTAGACGTGTTATATAAAACTTTTCCTAAGCTCCAGAGAGTAGCGGCTTATTCCGCTCCGAAGGATATCCTGCGTAAATCGCATGAAGAGCTGGTCGAGCTGCGCGAAGCAGGTTTGAAGCTGCTGTATTACGGCATGGAGACTGGTGATGACGCTACCTTGCAGGCCGTGAAAAAAGGCGTCAGCGGTGAAGAGGCTGTTGAAGCCGGTCGGAAGGTTATTGCGGCAGGCATGAAGCTGTCGATGATGATTATTCTGGGCCTGGCCGGCAAGCCCGGCAGCAAGCGCCATGCAGCGGAAACGGCCAAAGCGATCAATGCTATCAAGCCGACGATGCTGAGCGCGTTGTGTTTGATGCTGTACCGCGGCAGCGAGCTGCTGGATCAGTTTGAACGGGGAGAATTTGAACCGCTGCCACCACAGGGTTTAATGGAAGAATTGTATAGTATTTTAGCTGCTGTCGAACTGCCGGAAGATCATCCGTGCATTTTCCGCAGTAACCATGTTTCTAATTATGTTCAGCTGGCAGGGACGCTGCCGAAAGACAAGGAGAGGCTGCTGGGCGAGATTGCCTGGAGCGCTTCCGAATTGGGTAAGATCAAGGACTGGGACGTTTATAACAATACGAGATATTGAGTGTGCAAGGAAGGGGATCGATGGTAATGAGGAAAATGACCGCATTGCTGACCTTTGTGCTGATAATCTGTCTGCTGCCTGCCGCAGCTTTTGCCAAAACCTTTAAAGAGGGTGACAAGGACTGGAAAATCATGGTCACTCAGCAGAAGCTGAAAACTTTGGGATATGCTACTGACCGTACCGACGGTAAGTTCAGTAAAGCAACTGCCGACAGTTTGAAAAACTTTCAGAAAAAGCATAAACTGAAAGCGAATGGACGCCTGGACGATAAAACCTATAAAAAGGTCACATGGGAAGCCTTTAAAAAGGAAGGAATTACCAATGTCAAGGGCAGGGATGTCGTGAAAACGGCTTCTAAATATAAAGGTACTCCTTATAAATTTGGCGGGACAACGCCTAAAGGCTTTGACTGCTCGGCCTATGTGCAGTATGTTTTTGGCAAGCACAGGGCGCAGCTGCCGCGTACTGCGGATGTGCAGGTCTTAGAGGGTGTTTTTGTCCTTAAAAACCAGCTGAAGGAAGGCGATCTGGTCTTTTTCTCGACTTATGAGCCGGGCGCATCCCATGTTGGAATTTATGCCGGAAAAGGCATGTTCTGGAATGCATCGACGTCTCGCGGCGTAGTACTCGATTCACTGGACAATACTTATTGGAAATCCCATTATTACGGGGCGCGCCGTATTCTTGTCGATAACGGTGAAGTGTAATATTCAACAGGTGCTTTTATGATATTTGATGAAATCGAGGAGGGGTCTGAATAATGATCCGTGAAAAACGTAACAAGGAAAAACTGGCTTCCTATTATCGTAAGTTTATGGAAGACGGTGTCATCGATCCGAACGTCCATCCCTGGGTGGCTGAGTCCTGGCAGCGCTGCCGGGCGATGAAACTGCCCCATGAAACGATGCCTAAGCTCAATAAACTGAGCCGTGAGGAGATCGTTGAACATCAGAAGACCCATGAGTTTATCGTAAAGTATGTCGACGGTCTGTATGAACAAAGCAAACAGCATTTCAATATTCATAATCTGAGCATGCTGCTGATCGATGAAGACGGTTATGTGATCAAAAATTATGCACTGCCCTTTTTTCAGAGAGTGATCGAAGATATACAGGGGATGCGCGTACTGGAAGAGGACGTAGGTACCTCGAGCATCAGTATTGCGCGTGAGCATAATGTACCGTTTTTAATGTTTGGTCCGGAAATGTGGATCAAAGACAGTCATTCCGGCGATGCCTGCAGTGCGCCGATCTGTGTCAACGGCAAGATCCGCTACATTATTTCCTTCTTTTCGCTGGATCAGAACGATCTGCCTTATGACCTGCTGCTGTCGCTGCTTTTGACAATGAAATATTCTATCGAGCAGCATCTTTCCATGCTGGAATACTGGAGCATTTATCAGCTGATGATGAATGAACTGCCGGTGGCCGTGTACTGGATCGGTCAGGACGAGCAGCTGAAATACTGTAATAACAATGCGCAAAAGCGTCTGGACGGCAAAAAGAACCTGGAAGACGTATTTTTGAATTATGAGCATATTCCCATCAAAAAAGCCCTGCAGGGTGTGCCGACGCATCGTCGTGAGATCACCTGGATCACGCAGGACCGGACCTATGAAGATATTACTACAGTCATGCCGATCAAAGTTGGCAGTGAGGTCGAAAGCGCTTTGGTGATGTCGATGTCGATCGAAGATCTGAAAACTACGATTGCCCATGCTACCGGCTACAGCTCCCGCTACAGTCTGTACAGCATGGTGGGCGAGACCAGTGAATTTTTGGCTTTGCAGCATAAAGCTTCGCGTATTGCCCGCAGCGATAATAATATCCTGCTTCAGGGCGAGCCGGGGACCGGCAAGCAGCGTTTGGCCCATGGTATCCACCAGGCCAGTCCGCGTGCGGCTGCGCCGTTGATCGTTGTGAAGTGTTCGAATGCGCCGATCGAGGCTTTGGAAGAAGAATTTTTCGGAAGCGTAGACGGTGACCGCCAGCCAATGGCCGGTAAACTGGAGCTGGCACTGGGTGGTACACTCTTCCTGGACGAAGTGGAAAAGCTGCCTGTGGAAATGGGCGATAAGCTGGCTGATGCTTTGAAAAATGGTTTGGTGAACCGTGAAACCGGTGTTCGCAAGAAGTTAAACGTGCGGGTGATCGCTGCCTGCGATTCCAATTTGAAACGTTTGTCTGATAAGGGGCTTTTCTCAAAATCCTTATATGAGCTGGTATTGGATACGACAATGCGCGTTCCGCCTCTGCGCGAGCGTGTGAAAGATATTGAGGTCATTGCTTCTCATATTCTGGCTGAAATGTCGGCGCAGCATAATCTGCCGCCGAAACGTTTGTCGCCGGAAGCGCTGAATCTTTTGACAGGCTGCAGCTGGCCTGGTAATATCAAACAGCTGCAGGGCGTTATCGAGCAGGCTTTTTTCCATACTCCCGGAGCGATCATCGAATCCGACAATATCAAACTGCCTGGTGACCGGACGCTTGAAAAGTCCTGGAAATATGATAAAGACGCTTTTATTGCTGCCTGGAAATCTGCCGGTGGTAATATCAGTAAACTGGCAGGAATGCTTGACGTCAGCCGTGTTACCTTGTACCGTTATTTGAAAAAATATGGATTGGGACCTAAAGTTGGCAAAGAGGATTAAATAAAATTAAAAAAATAAATAAAAAAACAGAGTGCATTTGCACTCTGTTTTTTTATTGAAATCAGTTTTAGAATTTCATTTCTGCGCCGACACGCCACAGACGTCCGTAATAGCTCAGCTCAGAAATTTCCTTATTGAAAACATTGTCGATGCCGGCAAAGACACGGTATTTATCGCCCCAGCGTTTATTGACGACAAAATTGAAGGTGTTGCCGCTGTTGCTGTCGGTACTGCCGTCATGGTAATCAGTGTACCATTTATTCCAGGCTGTGACACTCCATTCTTTATGGACAGGTTCCGTCCATTGCAGTTTAGCGACATAAGTATTACGGGCACTGTAGGATAACCGTTCGCCAGTCGATTCATCTTTGGCATCCAGCCAGTTGTAATTGCCGCTGAGTGTAAAGCCGTTGCCTAAATTATGCTTTATTTCAAATTCGATTCCCTCGGAGGAGGTGCGGTCGATATTGACGAAGCGGCGATCTTTGAACATACCGCCGCCAGGCAATTCTACCATACTGATAGCGTCTTTCTTTTTATTTTTGAAATAAGTAATTTTGGTAGAGGTGTCATCATTAAATTCATGTTCGTAAGAAAGTTCATAGCCTCTGGTTTTTTCCGGCTTCAGATCGGGATTTCCGTAAACGGTAAACATTCCGCCATGACTGAAATCACCGTACAGCTCATCTACAGAGGGAGAACGGTAGGCACTGCCGTAATTGGCTTTGAAACGGGAGTTATCGTCAATAAAGTAGGTAGCGCCAAGATTTGGTGAAGTATGGCTGCCGAAGCTGTCGTGGTGATCGTAACGTATTGAAGGGATAAACAGCAGTTTACTGCCGGCACGATATTCATCCTGAACATAGAGCGCGTATTGTTCGGCTCGGTCAGAACCGGAAGCGACATAAGCGCTGCCTTCTGTAACACGGAATTCTGTACCAAAGGTAACTTTATTATTAGTAGCAGTCTGAATGCTGTCACGGGCTTCTACATTCCAGAATTTATATTTTTTATTGTTAGTTTCGTTTTCAAACTGACTGTAGGTGGATGTAAGGCTGTATTTACTGTTAGTGCTTTCACCTTCATAAGTCAATGCAGCTGTTTTTCTATTTTGTATCCTTTGGGAAATACTGCGGGTACCCTGATACTGAAGGTTTTCTTTATCATAATCAAGCACAAGGTTCAGCCTGTTTTTAGTGTCCATATCATAATCCATATCTAAAGTATAGCTTTGTTTGGGCCCATAGGTAAAGCCTGCAGCTTTACCTTCGAAATTGCGCAGCTTGCTGAAATTGGCATCAAGTACGGCGCTGAATTTGTTGTCGCGTCCCGTATCTAAATGATAGTAATTGCTCATTTCCCTGCTGCCTGATGTCATCCCAATGATAAATTCAGGCTTTTCGGATTTTTTGGTAATGATGTTGATAACGCCTCCTTGGGCATCACTGCCGTATAAAGCACCGCCCGGGCCGCGTACGATTTCAATACGTTCGACATTGCTCAGATTCAGGCGGTCGAGGATACGGGTGTTGCTCGAGCCGTTGGGATAGATATTTTCACCGGCGATGCGCCGGCCGTTGACCAGGATAAGAATATCGTTGGTAACACTGCCGCGGATGGTGAACTGATCTCCATGACCGCCGCCGCCGTCATCAATGTGCAGATTGGTTGCTGTTTTCAGAACATCTCTGACACTGATAGCACCGACATTCTGGATATCGGCTTTGGTAATCACTTCGACGCTCTGCGGAACTTCTTTCTGTGTCAGTGCCGTTCTTGTTGCTGTTACGACATATTCATCCAGATTATACTGGTGCAGGTTGTCTTTTTCTGCAGCATAACCGCTGCTGCTTATGGCGCTTAAAATACAAAGAGTCAGTACCAGACTGCTCTTTTTAGAGAATTTCTGCATGGTTTCACTCCCTCATCATTCGTTAGTTAGATTAAGCTAATATAATATTTAAGTTAGCATAGACTAACTACAATTTATATTTATATCACATTTCACAAATTTGTCAATATGTCTTGTAAAATTAAATTGTAAATCTTGTGTAAAAGCAGGGTTTGAAATAGTTATAAAGGCGCGCGGAGGAGACTGGACAATATCGTTTTTTTATAACCCGGTTAAATTTAAGAAAAAAGAAAGTTTATGAAGTACAGCTTTATTGCCAAGTAAAATTTGAGCGATTATAATAAAGCCAACTTAAGTATGAAAGCAGGTGTTGACAATGTTCAAGAACAAATTAGCGGTTGGTATCCTGGCTGCTTTTGCAGCCATAACATTTTCTGTTACGGCTCAAACTGTCGAAGCCAGGCCGGTGCAGCCGGCATCGGGACAAGTTCTGGTTCCGCCGCAGGTACGTGAAACTGCAGAACTGCAGAAGATCAGTAAACGTTTTGATATTGATGTGTCTGTTCTGCAGACGGAGTTTGACCGAGGCTGGGGTTTTAAAGAGCTGCGACACGCTGCTATTCTGTCACTGGCTTCCGGGAAAAATATCAATGAGATCCTGCGTCTGAAAGAGAACAACAGCTGGCCGAGGGTAGAATATTTAACGGGTATCACGCCCAACGATATGAAAGCGGCACGTAACAGGAATGATGCCCGTTATTTTGCCGCTGTACTTGGCTTGAAAGAAAGGGACATCCTTCCTTACCTGCGTCAGAATTATGCTCTGAATGATGTATTGCATGCCGCACTGCTGGCACAAGCTTCTGGCAGCACGGCAGAGAGCATTTTGGCTGCTCATCGTCCGCCGACGCATGATTGGAGTTATGTGGCTTATGAATTGGATGTCAGTCGTGAAAAGTTAGATGCGATCAGGGAAAAAATAGCCAGCGTGAAATAAACTCATTGTTAAAAACAGGAAAAGCCTGCTGCTGTGGCGGCAGGCTTTTTATTTTTCAAGGCAATTTTCAGCAGGTGCGAAAGGTTTTTTCTGGTTACAATAAACGGTAATTTTTTATAAAAATGATGATTAGAACTCTATTATGTTATATAATATAAATTGGATTTGTATTTAGATTTTACAAAGGCGGGTCAGTATGAGACTAAGAAAAAAACCATGGATCGAAGAAGCAATGCAGGATTTAAAAGGTGAATATGTTTTGATGCATGATTTGGAAAATTATAAAGGACGCTGGCAGGAACTGTTTCCCGGTAAGCGTTTATGTCTGGAGATTGGCTGCGGCAAAGGACGCTTTATTATCGGGATGGCGGAGCTGCACCCGGAAAAGGCTTTTATTGGTGTGGAAACGCAACACGATATTGCTTATTATCCTGGTAAAACTGCCAAAGAAAATAAGATGGATAATATCAAGGTCATCTGTGCTAATGCGGAGCATATGGAGGACTGGTTCGAGCCGGGCGAGATCAAAGAATTGTATTTGAATTTCAGCGATCCGTGGCCGAAAGCGCGTCATGCCAAACGCCGGTTGACGCATCGTAATTTTTTGGCGAAATATCAAAGGCTTTTAGGAAAAGGCGGACATCTGCGCTTTAAAACGGATAACAGAGCGCTGTTCGATTTTTCAGTTGAAGAATTTAAAGAATTTGGCCTGGAGATCATTGCGTTGAGCTATGATCTGCATAACTCAGATTATGATAATGAAGTGCAGACGGAATATGAGCGTAAATTCAGCTCTTTGGGGACACCGATAAATTTTTGTGAAGTGGTATTTTAAGAGAGGCTGTTATGAAGAAACGATTTTTGATCTGGGATAATCCCAAGGATGCGATCATCAGCCTGACTTTACTGCTGATGCTCGTGGGCTGTATCAATGTGTTCAGCGCCAGCTTTGTCGAGGCGCGGGATATGTTTGAGGATGGTTATTATTATCTGAAGCGGTACTTGATTTTTGGCGCAGTTGGCCTGATGCTGATGCTGTGGCTGGGATTTCGCGCGCCTTCGTATAAAACATGGCTTAACGATTTTTGGCTGAAAGCCATCTATTTTGGTGTCGGCAGCCTGCTGCTTTTAGTAGATCTGATCGGTACGACTAATAAGGGTGCCCAGCGCTGGTTGTATGTAGGCGGAATTTCTATTCAGCCTTCAGAGCTGGCGAAGATTGCCGTGATTCTTCTGGGGGCGGCTCTGCTTGGTGAAATGCTGCGTAAGCGTCAATCGATCAGTTTGCTGAATAAGGATACCGTCTGGCCTTTTGTGGGGACGGTGATCTATGGCATTCTGGTTTTGAAACAGCCGGATATGGGTACAGCGGCTATTATTGTAGCGTTGATGGTGGGCCTGTATATTTTGGCAGGGCTGCGTTTGCGTGAGGTAGTAGGCCTGCTGGGGATTTTAGGTGCAGTGGCGGTGGCAGGGGCGATCATGGCTCCTTATCGGCTGCAGCGTGTTAAAGTGTGGCTGGACCCGTGGAGCGATGAGGCCAATACGGGTTATCAGATGGTACAGTCGCTGATGTCGATCGGCAGCGGCGGTCTGACTGGTTTGCCGTGGGGGCAGGGCAGCGGCAAGTTTTTTTATCTGCCGGAGGCGCATACAGATTTTGCGTTTGCTATTTTTTGTCAGGAATGGGGTCTGCTGGGTGCGGCGATCCTGATTTCTGTGTTTTTGTTACTGGCCGCGGCATTTTTTCGTATTGCCGTGAATACTAAAGATGAACGGGGCTTTATTCTTGTTTCCGGTGTCAGCCTGCTGATCGTGGGACAGGCGGTTGCCAATATGGCGATGGTGTGCGGATTGCTGCCTGTAATCGGCGTGCCTTTGTCCTTTATCAGTTATGGCGGTACTTCGATGCTGATAACTCTGGCGTCGATCGGACTGGTGCTTTCAGTTTATCGTGACGAGTGTAAACGTGAGAAGCTGGAGCGGCTGTCCCCCGATACACGCAGGACGCAGATGCGTGTCGTTTCATCCGCTGAGGGGAGGTGGCAGCGCTGATGAAGAAGTTTTCGCTGCAAAACGGTAAAAAACGTTTTGCCATTATCGGCCTGCTGATCTTTTTTGGTTTTGGAACCGTGTTTCTGCGGCTTATCTGGCTGCAGGTCATTCAAAACGAAGAGCTGGCCAGACGCGCTGCCAATCAGGTTACCGGCAAGGTAACTAAATATTCGCCGCGCGGAGCCATTTTGGACTGCAACGGCGAGGAACTGGCTGTCAGCATTATGTCAAAATCTCTGTATGTCGACCCGGTCGAAATGCAGGATAACCCGACGAAAAAGGGCGAGAAACCGGAACGTGATGTCAAGCGGCTGGCTGCTGATTTACTGGCCGGAGTGCTGCAGATGAAAGCAGACGAATTATATGCCGATTTTACAACGGAAGCCCGCTTCATCTGGCTCAAACGAACGATGGAGCCTAAGGAAGCAGCAGAAGTAGAACGGATTATTCGAGAGAACAAGCTGCCGGGGCTGCATTTTTTAGAGGAAAGTAAACGCTATTATACAAAAAAATCAATGGCGGCTCAGGTGCTGGGGTTTGTCGGTACGGATGATAACGGTCTCAGCGGTATCGAGCTGGCTTTGGACTCGGTAGTCAAGGGTGCGGAAACGCAGCAGCAGGAGGTAGTCGATGCCTTAGGGCGTGCTATGGGTGACAGCGGCTTTAATAAAGCAAGGCCGCAGAAAATGCCTTCTGTTTACCTGACGCTGGACAGCAGGATCCAGTTTGTGCTTGAGGATGCGCTGGATAAGGCGATGAAGGATACGAAGGCAGCCAGTGCGTCTGTTATCCTGATGGACCCGAATACGGGCGCGATCCTGGGTATGGCCAATCGGCCCAGCTTTGACCCTAATACCTTTTATAAATATCCGGCTACCAGCTGGACTAATCGCGCGGTTTCGACTATTTACGAACCGGGTTCGGTTTTCAAGCCGATTGTCGGAGTGATGGGACTGACGGAAAAAATTATTACGCCGACCACGATGATCAATGATACGGGCAGTATTCAGATCGCCGACCGTACGATACGCAATTGGGACGGGGAAGGCATGGGACTGGTACCGTTTCAGGATGTTATAAAATTTTCTATCAATACGGGTATGGTACAGCTGGGAATGCAGCTGGGCGCACAGCGGATGATCGATTACAGCAAAAAGTTCGGTTTCGGCAGTGTGACCGGCGTAGAGCTGCCGGGTGAAGAAGAAGGTATTCTTTATAATCCGGATCATATGTATCAGCCGGATATTGCAACTATGTCTATCGGCCAGGGCATTGCCGTAACGCCGCTGCAGATGCTGCGTGCGATCTGCGCTATTGCTAACGGCGGCGAGCTTTTGCAGCCATATATCATCGATAAGATCGTGATGCCGGATGGACGCGTTCTGCGCCAGGGGCAGAAAAAAGTGGTGCGCCGGGTGATGAGTGAGGAAGTTGCCGCACAGATGCGCGGGATGATGGAGCAGGTTGTCGCCGCCGGTGGTGGTAAAGCAGCAGGGATCAAAGGCTACCGTATTGCCGGTAAGACCGGTACCGCCGAAAAGCTTGCGGAAACAGGCGGTTATGCAGCCGGTAAATATATTGCTTCTTTTGTGGGCTTTGTGCCTGCTGATAAGCCGCAGTATGCGATGCTGATCATGCTGGATACGCCGCAGGGTGCTTTTTACGGTTCGCAGGTTTCGGCGCCGGTATTCCGCGATACATTGCAGCAGATACTTGTAGCTAAGGGCATTCAGCCCAGCAGCAGTGAAGGACTGCCGTCATTTGAGCAGCATGTCCAGAATAATCCCGCTGTTAATTCGATAGTGCCGCCTCCGGTTAAGATGCCGCAGATGGAGATACTGGCAGACGGTAAGATCAAACTGCCTGACTTCAGCGGGCTGGATATGCGGCAGACGGCTGAACTGATCCAGCAGGGACGTCTGGTACTGGTGCCGCATGGCAGCGGCCGGGCGCGTAAGCAGTCGCAGCCTCCGGGAACAGTAGTTGCCGAAGGTACGAAGCTGGAAATCTGGTTTGAATAAAAACATTTAAATGTATACATTAGGTTGCTGTCAGAGCAGCAGGAAAAAGTCTGTCGGCACAGAAGATATACAAGATGGTTCACAGGTATAAGTGAAGAGGAGGGCGTTTATTTATGTTATCAGATATTGAAATTGCTCAGCAGGCCAAGATGCTGCCGATCACGGAGGTTGCCGCCAAGCTCGGCATCGGTGAAGAAGATATTGAAATGTATGGCCGTTACAAGGCTAAATTATCTATGGATCTGATCCGCCGCATGGAAGACAAACCGGCGGGCAAGCTGGTTTTGGTAACGGCTATTACGCCTACGCCGGCAGGAGAAGGCAAGTCGACTACTACCGTAGGACTGGCCCAGGGCCTGGCCAAAATTGATAAAAGCGTTATCGTGGCTTTGCGCGAGCCTTCTCTGGGACCCTGCATGGGCGTTAAGGGCGGCGCAGCCGGCGGCGGTTATTCTCAGGTGGTGCCGATGGAAGATATCAACCTGCATTTTACAGGTGATTTCCATGCGATCACATCTGCACACATGCTGCTTTCGGCAATGGTCGATAACCATGTGCAGCAGGGCAATGCTTTGAATATCGACCCGCGCCGGATCGTTTGGAAACGTGTTGTTGATATGAATGACCGCGAGCTGCGTAATATTGTTGTCGGACTGGGAGGCAAAGCGCATGGCGTACCGCGTCAGGACGGTTTTGATATTACCGTTGCTTCTGAGGTCATGGCTATTTTGTGCCTGGCCAGCAGTCTGCACGATTTAAAAGAACGTTTAAGCAAGATCATTGTTGCTTATGATTATAACGGCAAACCGGTTACCGCAGGGCAGATCAAAGCCCACGGCGCTATGGCTGCCCTTTTGAAGGATGCTGTGAAGCCTAATCTTGTACAGACACTGGAAAATGTGCCGGCGATTATTCACGGCGGCCCGTTTGCCAATATCGCCCACGGCTGCAACAGCGTGATGGCGACAAAAACAGCCATGAAGCTGGCTGATTATACGATTACAGAAGCAGGCTTCGGTGCTGATCTGGGCGCTGAAAAATTCTTTGACATCAAATGCCGTTATGCCGGGTTGAAGCCGGATGCGGTTGTGCTGGTTGCTACAGTGCGCGCACTGAAGATGCATGGCGGTGTGCCGAAAACGGACTTGACTGCGCCGAATGTGGACGCTGTGAAAAAAGGTATCGTCAATCTGGAAAAACACATTGAAAATATTAAAAAATTCGGTCTGCCTCTGGTAGTAGCCATCAATATTTTTGCTCAGGATACACCGGAAGAGCTGGAAGCTGTACGTGCTCATTGTGCTGCACATGGCGTCAATGTTGCATTGTCCGACGTTTTTGCCAAAGGCGGCGCCGGCGGCGTGGAGCTGGCGAAGGAGGTTGTTGCGCTGGCAGAAAGCGGCAAGGCTGATTTTGCACCTATCTATGCTTCCGAGCTGACCTTAAAGGAAAAAATCGCAACTGTGGCGCGTGAGATTTACGGTGCCGGTGATGTAGTTTATGCTAAAGAAGCAGAAACTGCTTTGAAGGATTTTGAAAGTCTGGGTTATGGCAATCTGCCTATCTGTATGGCTAAGACCCAGTATTCGTTTTCGGATGATCCGACGTTGCTCGGTCGTCCCAGCGGTTTTACCATGACGATCAAAAACTGCAGGATCTCTGCCGGTGCTGGCTTCGTAGTAGTGCTGACAGGCGATATCATGACGATGCCCGGACTGCCGAAGGTGCCGGCGGCAGAGAAAATAGATGTCAGCGATGACGGCGTCATCAGCGGCTTGTTTTAAAGGGAGTTGTAGCAATGGAAACTTTGTTGATGAAGGGCAAGCCCGTTGCCGATGTATATAGAGAAGCTGTTTCAGCCAAGATCGCAGCCGCAAAGGAAAAAGGGATCAAAGTTACTCTGGCGATCATTGTGGTGGGCGATGACCCTGCTTCGCATGTTTATAAAGACCGTTTGGTAAAACTGGTCGAAAGTCTTGGCGGTGAAGCCAAGGTGCTGGCAATGCCGGAAACAGCAACACAGGAAGAAGTTATTGCCGCTATCAAAAAACTTAATCATAACCGCTATGTTACCGGTATCCTGCCGATGATGCCGATGCCGAAGCATATCGACGGCGATGCGGTCGGTGCCGCTATCACTATGAGCAAAGATGTGGACTGTTTAAACCCTAAAAGCGTCGGAGAAGTATTTTTGGGGCGCAGCCGCTGGGCACCGTGTACTCCGCGGGCCTGTATGGCGACGCTGTCTCATTACGGTATTGAGTTAAAGGGGAAAAAAGTTGTCGTTGTCGGACGCAGTAATGTAGTTGGCAAGCCTGTGGCGCTGCTGCTCCTGCAGGAGCATGCTACGGTCACTGTCTGCCATTCCCGGACCAGGGATATTGCGGATGTACTGCGCGGTGCTGATGTCATCGTTGCCGCTGTGGGTGTACCGGCTTTCATTAAACCTGAAATGGTCAAAGAAGGCGTCGTGATCGTCGATGTTGGCATCAATGCTACTGAAAACGGTCTGGTCGGTGACGTTGACCCGGCTGTTGCTGCCAAGGCCGGCGCTTTTACTCCGGTGCCAGGAGGTATCGGTGTCGTCAGCAACATGATGGTCATGGATATGCTCAGCAGAAATTTATAAGGCGAGGTAGAGAAGACCGTGAGAAGATTTTTATGGCTGCTTTTACTGATCGTTTTTGTAGCTTTTATTTTCTATAATTCCTCTATGCCGGCGTCTGAATCGCACCGTGCCAGCGAGCTGGTCGGCTCGATCATCACCGGTATGGGTAAATGGTTCGGCATTGATGTGCCGCAGCACAATCTGGATTATAATATCCGCAAGCTGGCTCATTTTCTGGAGTTTGCTATCCTTGGCGTGATCCTGTGCAATGTTTATGCGGCGTTCGGTGTCAGTCATCGTACGGCGACAGGGTATATTTTGTTTCTGGGATTGGCAGTAGCCGTTAGCGATGAATATATCCAGCTGCATTCACCTGGGCGCAGTGCCTTGGTTACGGATGTGATCCTGGATTTTTCAGGGGTCTTTTTTATCTGGCTGACACGTGAGGTCTGGAGCTGGGCCAAGCGGTAATTAAAATGCAAAAACACTGTTACGTATATACGTAACAGTGTTTTTTGTTATTTGATATAAGCTGCCAGAGTTTCATAGAGCTTCTGCGGGTCGATAGGTTTGGCAATATGAGCGTTCATACCAGCTGACAGCGCATTTTTGATATCTTCAGCAAAAGCGTTGGCAGTCATGGCAATAATAGGGATCGTTGCTGACTGCGGATGTGTACTGCTGCGGATCACCTTTGTTGCTTCATAGCCGTTCATAACAGGCATCTGGATATCCATCAGGATAGCGTCGAAGCTGCCCGGTACAGAGGCTTCAAACATTTCTGAGCCTTCGGCGCCGTTATTGGCAATGGTTATTTGCGCGCCGGTTTTCTGCAGTACCAGTTCGGCGACCTGCTGATTGATGGGGTGGTCTTCGACCAGCAGGATATGTTTACCGCTGAAATCGAAATCTGCGGCCGTGCTTGCTGCTTTAACCGCTGATGTCAGTGTTCCGGACGCAGGAGACGTATCAAAGTGCAGGGGCAGGGTGATGATAAAGGAGGTGCCCTGTCCGGGCGTGCTTTCTACCTTGATCGTGCCGCCTTTGTAATCAACGATGTTTTTGACGATGGCCAGCCCCAGACCGGAACCTTCGATATGATTGCTGACAACTTCGTTGCTGCGGTAGAAAGGGTCAAAAAGCTGCGACAGGCTGTTTTTGTCGATTCCGATGCCAGTATCGCTGATAACGAACTGATAATAGCCGATATGAGAATTTTTGGGAGGCAGCTCGCAGACTTCAAAGCTGACCGTACCGCCTTCCGGAGTAAATTTAATAGCGTTGCTGATGATATTGTCCCAAATGCGCTGCAGATGCAGGACGTCGCCTAAGACATTTTCATGCTGCAATTTAGTGCTGTGTCTGAACTGCAGCTGTTTTTTGTTCATCAGCACCTGATTGCGGCTGCAGAAACGGTCTATTTCCAGTGCCAGATTGAAGGGGCGGTGTTCGATTATCAGCTTGCCTTTTTCGATACGGCTCATATCAAGGATATCATTGATCAGGGTCAGCAGGTGCATGGAGGAGCTTTTTATGATCTGCAGGTATTCTGACGTGGGCATCTGTGTGCCGACGTTTTCCAAAGCCAGATCGGTCATGCCGATGATAGCATTCATTGGCGTACGGATATCGTGGCTCATGGAAGAGAGAAAATCGCTTTTGGCCTGGTTGGCTTCCTGAGCCAGCTTTAAGGTGTTCTGCAGGATCTCGCGCGATTTTTGTTCGGCGGTGATGATGTCGGTAACATCGCAGCGTACCAGGCAGATCGTATGATGATCGTCATCGCCCCACAGGACGTTGATTTGCTTATGATATTGGCTGCCGTTTTTTTCGTAATAGGGCAGGATAAATTCATAACCTTTGGGCTGCTGGTTTAATTTTTGCAAAATGACAGAAATTGCAAAATCCTCAATACGGGGCTGCAGACTGCCGTTTTTGTGGTAAGGCAGTTCCAGATTGGTAAGCGCATCTTCAAAATCAGCCGCTTTATAGGGCGGCAGGTTCTGCAATACCGATTCGCGGGTATGCATGGTAAAATCACGGGTTATCAGATTGATGATGCTGAGCTGTTCAAAGGTATAGGCCAGGCTGTTAAGCAGGACACGCTGTTCGCGTACGGATTCTGTGACATCGCTGCAGGCGAGACCGTATTTGTGCAGCCGCTTATCGATCTGATAAATGATCATATTTTTCATGTACAGGTTGCCGGCAGCATCGGCGATAGAATAATTGAAGGAAAAGGAATTATTGCTGCTGAGATGCGTTCTGATATATTCCGGTGAGAACATTTTTTCACAAAATTCCCTGTCCTTGGGTACGACGAATTGGGTTACGAATTTACCGGTGGATTGACGATAGCTGCCCTGGAGCGGCGGAATGGCGTAGATCTTATCATTACGGAAAAGCAGTTTGTAATGATCCTTTTCAAAATCTACGATAGCAATAAAATCGTAATGGATATGGGTCAGACGCATAGAGACAACGTCGCTGATTCTGGTTTCGGTGGTATCGATAACAGACAGTACGCCGATAACGTCACCGCTGTCCGGAGCCTCGATCAGATTGATAGTACATTTGAGATAATGGCCGCTCTTATCTTTGGGCAGACGTACAAAACATTCGGTCTCATGGCGGGTGATGCCCTGGAGAAAGGCTTTTTGCAGCGGCTCATTCATAAATTTCGACAGGAAAAGTTCCTGCTCTGCCGGGTTTTCGATCAGGGAAGCCATCCCCTTAAAAAAGTCACGGCGTTTAGAGCCGAAGGTTTCAAGAAGTTCACTGTCTGTTTTATCGTAGATACGGATGATCTCGTCTTTGGTGATATTACAGTAACCGCTGATGATCTCGTTTTCCAGAGGATAATGCTGCTGCCGGAACAGGATATCGTTATATTTTTGCCGCAGCTTCTGCCGTTCGGTTATTTCCTTGGTCACATCATTGTAGAAGGCATAAATAAGCGGTTTGCCATTAGAGCTCATGATCAGCGAAGAATTGTTTTTGACCCAGATATAACTGCCGTCGCCCTTGCGCAGGCGGTAGATCGTTTCGCAGGTATCAAGATTGTTGTTCAGATGTTCGCGGAGTCTGTTGATCGCATAGCCCACATCTTCTGGATGCACACCGGCCGTAGCGTCGTTACTGTAAACATCATAAACCTGCTGCAGCGTCATTCCACTCAGTTCGGCAAAGCCTTCAGAAATAAATTCCGGCAGCATGCGCCCTGTTTGGCGGTCGTAACTGAGCACGGCGATGCCGCCGGGCAGATTGCGGATCAGTGTCTGGTAGAACTGTTCCAGTTTTTTAGTTGTATGGGAAACGGTCATCTGGCTGGTGATATCGTTGACATACAGCAGATAGGAGGGGATACCCTGCCAGTCAATATTTTTAGTGCGTATCTCACAGGATCTGCCGTCTGGTAAAGCTACTTCATGGGTCAGCAGGGTACTCGAGCGTACAGGCAGAGGGCACCAGCTGCAGGGCTGTGTTTGTTTGTGCAGAGCGACATAGCATTTTTCGCCCAAAGCGTTGCTGCTTTTCTGCAGAAAAAGTTTTGTAGTTTCATTATAATAAAGCAATTTATAGCTGTCGCAGGCTACGACATAAATACCCTGTGCCGTTTCGTTGGTGATCTGCTGAAAGAGTCTGGCTTCTTCCGACATGCCGGAGAGCACGGCATAAAAAGTTTTGTCGACGATACGCCCGTTTAAATGGACCCAGTTCAGCGTCAGATTTTTTTTGTTGACGCGGAAGGAGATGTTCATGGGAGTGCCGTTGTTCAGCAGGTTTTTAAAGGCGTCCGAAACACGCTGAACGTCGTCCTTGAAGAGCACATCCCAGGGATTGGGGCAATACTCGTCCAGCTCTTCTTTATTTTTACAGCCTAAGAGTGTCGCTACACCATCGGAGCAGAAAAGGCGCCGTGGAGTCTGGATATTGGTCAGATCGTAGGTTGCTATGCCGCCAGGTACAGAATTGACTACGTGGTCCAGCTGCAGCTGGGTTTCTTTAAAAGCGGTGATATTGTGAAAAACACACTGCAGCAAAGGGCAGCCGTCAGTTTCGCCGATTTTTTTTGCGTAAACATTGACCCAGACTATATGTCCGTCACGATGTTGTTTGCGAAATTCAAAACTGACGGCAGTATCGTCAGCAAGAGCGGTGCGTATTTTGCTGACGACCATTGCTGTATCTTCCGGGTAGGTCATATTGACAGCGTCCTGTTTGACAAGTTCGGCATATTCTGCCGGAGTATAGCCGGAAAGGGCCGGTACGCCGTCGGAATAGTAGACCGTCTCAAAAATATCAGAAACCTTGTAAATGGCAACGCCGCCTGGGATAGCATTGATGATGTTCTGCAGCTGGGCAGTTTTTTCCTGTGAATTGTTCATGTTCAAATCTCCTTGACATATGCGAAGCAACAAAATGTTTTCATAAAAATTATAGCATTTTATAAGGAAAATATGAACATCTAAAAATAATTATTTTTATAAAGGCAAAAAATATAATGAAAATAAAATAAAAACAGGCCTTCTTTTAAGAAGGCCTGTTTTTATTTTATTTGATCAGTTCCATACCGACTTTAAGAGCCTGCCTGTTTTTTTCTTCAGTACCTTTCGGTACACGGTTCAAAACAGCTTTGACCAGCGATTCTTCACTGACGATGCCGGTCAGCTTCACCAAAGCTCCCAGCGCGATGATGTTGGCGAAAAGCGCTTTGCCAAGTACCTCTTTGGCGCTGTGAGTGATCGGCAGCTCGTAAACCTTGCCGCCAAAATCCGGCACGTCGCTGACGAAAAGACTGTCGGTGATCATAACGCTGCCTGCCGTCAGGTCGTGTGAATATTTGGTAGCTGCTTCCTGGCTCATTGCCAGCAGCAGGTTCGGGTCGGTCACTTTCGGGAAGTGGATCGCTTCGTCAGAGATAATGACCTCTGCTTTGGAGGCGCCGCCGCGGGCTTCCGGGCCATAAGACTGGGACTGGATCGCCAGCTTGCCGTCTAAAAGCGCCGCCTCTGCCAGAATGATGCCGGCTGTGATCAGGCCCTGACCGCCGGTACCGGATAAACGTAATTCCTGTTTCATATTATTTACCTCCCTGCGCTCTGGCGATCAGCTCGTCGTAGGCTGCTGTATATTCCTGTCTGCCTTCAACCTGATACAGTACGCCGATCGGGAATTTGCCTGCTTTTTGTTCTTCGGTCATTTTATCCCAGGCTGCCAGAGGTACTGCGTGGTCACGCTGCCATTTCATCATGTCTGCCGGGCCGCCCATTTTGTTCTGACGTCCGTAGGAGATGGGGCAGGCGGTAACAGCTTCGATGAGGCTGAAGCCTTTGTGTTCGATACCCTTGGCGATCAGGTCGGCCAGGATCTGGGCATGGAAAGTGGTGCCGCGGGCGACAAAGGTAGCGCCGGCCGCTTTGACCAGCTCGGCTACGTTGAAGTCCTGTTCGATCGTCGCATAAGGAGCCGTCGTCGCTTTGGAGCCTGTCGGTGTCAAAGGCGAATACTGGCCGCCGGTCATACCGTAAATACTGTTGTTGTAAAGTACTACCGTCATATCGATGTTGCGGCGGGCAGCGTGGATCAGATGGTTGCCGCCGATCGCCGTAGCGTCGCCGTCGCCGGTAACGACGATGACAGTAAGACTGGGATCAGCCAGTTTAACGCCGGTCGCTACCGGCAAAGCGCGTCCATGGGCGGAATGGACGGTATTGAAATCTAAATAACCGGAGGCACGGCTGCTGCAGCCGATGCCGGAAATAACAGCGACTTTGTCTTTATCAAGGTCAAGCTTGGCAACTGCCTTGACGATGGTGCCGGTAACGACACCGTTGCCGCAGCCGGGGCACCAGATATGAGGCAGGCGGCCCGGACGGAAATATTTATCGATCATTGCTTCCATATTCATAATCAAATCTCCTCTCCTTCTTAGGCCATGGCCTTTTTGATCTCTGCCAAGAGCTGAGCGGGGGTAGCCGGTTCGTTGTCGTATTTGGCGTACAGCGTAACCGGTACCTGTCCTGCGACGACGCGCTCTACTTCCAGTACGTACTGTCCGTAGTTGAGCTCGTGCACCAAAATACCTTTGACCTTGGAGGCCAGTTCTTTGATCTGCCTGTCAGCCAGCGGCCAGATCGTGATCGGGCGCATCAGGCCGACCTTGAGACCTTCCCTGCGTGCCATATCGACAGCTTCGTAAGCGGTGCGGGCACCGCCGCCGAAGGCGATGACGGCATATTCGGCGTCTTCCATCCGGTAGTTTTCTACCTGGACGATGTCGTCCAGATTGTTGTAAAGTTTGTCATGCTGACGGTTGGTAGCGGCTAAAGTAGCAGCCGGTGTACCTTTCGGGAAACCGGTCTCGTCGTGTACCAGACCGGTGACGTGCCAGCGGTAGCCGCTGCCGAAAGCGGGCATGGCGGGTACAAGGCTGTCGTCGGCAGCGTAGGCTTTAAATTCTTCGGGGCTGCATTCGGGCTGTTTACGTTCTGCCTGCGGGATCTCGCTGTAATCGTCCGGCAGTTCGATCTTTTCGCGCATATGTCCGATAACTTCGTCCATCAAGAGGACTACGGGAACACGGTATTTTTCGCTGAGAGCGTAAGCGCGCAGCGTCAGTTCAAAGCATTCAGGCACGCTGGCCGGGGTCAGGGCAATGAGCCAGTGATCGCCGTGCGTGCCCCAGCGTGCCTGCATCAGGTCGCCCTGGGAAGGAGAGGTAGGCTGGCCGGTCGAGGGGCCTACGCGCTGCACGTTGACGATGACGAGAGGTATCTCGGCCATGCAGGCATAACCGATTAGCTCCTGTTTTAAAGAAAAGCCGGGTCCGCTGGTCGCGGTCATAACTTTTTTACCGGTCAGCGCAGCGCCGATAATAGCGCCCATGGAAGCGATCTCGTCTTCCATCTGGATGAATTTACCGCCGACGAGAGGCAGTCGTTCAGCCAAAGATTCAGCTACTTCGGTAGAGGGTGTGATAGGGTAGCCGCCGAAAAATTTTACACCGGCAGCGATGGCGCCTTCGACCACTGCCTGGTTGCCTTGTAACAAAAGGATTTTGGACATGATTTCAACTCCTCCGTTTTACTTTTCTACAAAAATCGCAAAGTCAGGGCAGCGTGTTTCGCACTGGCCGCATTGGATACATTTATCCTCGGCGACCACCTCTACTTTTTCGATCTCGCTGATTGCCAAAACCTGTTTGGGGCAAAATGCTACGCAGATCCCGCAGCCTTTGCAGCGATTTGTATGGATCTTCAGACTCATAATCGCGACCTCCTTCTTTCTTAAAAACTACCCGCCTTAAGCGGAACAAAAATAATTAGAAAAAATAAATAATAGTTTTCTGTGATTTCAACTCTATTATATAGGAAAGCATCGGTGATATAAAGCCCTAAAATTGTGAAAAAATAAAATAGCAAAATTTTTTGATGAAACAAAGTGAAGTTTGGAAAGATAAATTTGTAAAGTTTGTCTAAAAAACTTATAATAATATATAATAATGGAGAAATAGAAATATTTACTGAAAGGAAGTTTGATTTATGCGCGAAATAGACAAAACCTTACCTAAAGATCAGAGAATATTGCTGGCAGCAGAGGAAGTTTTCAGCCGCCGCGGCTATGTGCAGGCGACTTTAGACGAGATCATTGCGCTTGCGGATACAGGTAAGGGCACGGTCTATAAATATTTCGGCAATAAGGATAACTTATTTTATACACTTGTCGCCAGTAAGATCAAGCCCTTCCTGCAATGTCTGCAGGAGGTGGTTGCTTCAGGTAAAAGCACCAGCGAAAAAATCAGAAGCTATATGCTGGCGCTGCTGCCGTTTCTGCGGGACAATAAGGATCTGTATCGGATTTTATGGTATGAGGTGAGCGGCAATCAGCGCGGCTTTCATCCTGTATTTTTAAACGATGGTTCCTGGGAAATGAGTTCTTTGTACGGGGATACGCTGTCTGAAGATGAATATAACCGTATCCTGCGGTACCGCAATCTGATCAGGGAGCAGGTCTTATGTCTGGTGACGATCATAAGCGAAGGTATGGAAACTGGCTTTATGAAGCAGGGTCAGCCTACGATCACGGCTCACCATTTATTCGGCGGTGTGACGATGTCGGTGCTGCACTATGTGGGTCAGCCTGAATTTACCGATGCCGAACTGGCGGATCTGATTGTCGACAGGTTTTTGTACGGGCATGCTGTAAGATAACCTTGGCTTCGGCCGCGGAAGGGTGAGAAAGCTTGGAAAAGAAGCTTTTATTAGAACAGTTCAACAAAGATTTTGCCGCGATGCAGCGTGGCATGATGATGCAGTTTGACAAGCTGCCGCTGCCAGTATATGTATTGAGGATAGAGGCCGATGCAAGCGGATTGCCTCAGGATTTTATCTTTGTTTATGCCAACAGCGCCTGTGCCTCTTTTTTGGGTATCGACGGTAAAAATTACCTTTTGGGAATGTCTTTCAGCGATATTTGGGGCGATAGCGACGCCAAATGGCTGAATATCTATACGAAAACAGCATTGGAAGGCCTGACACAGAATGTCGAGGATTATAACGATAATTTAAAAAAATATCTGTCGGTCGACTGCTATCAGCCGATGTACGGCTACTGCGGCTGTTTTATGCGCGACGTTACTCAGCGCCGGGACATGGAACGGCAGCTGTATGAGGAAAAAGAACGTTACCGGGTCGCGATGGAATCCAGTATAGATCTGCTGTTTGAATATGATATCAGATTACAGGTGATGCATTCCTGGAGCAATATAGCAGCTGAAAATTCTCAGGAAAGAACACGGCGCAGTTACATCCCGGATTATCTTTCCGCAGTCATAAAAGAAAATCTTGTCGATCCGTCAGATCGGGAGGCCTGGCTGGGCCTGCTGCGTGGTGAACGCAGTGAAGAGGCTCTGGAAATCAGGATGCGACGTTATATTGACGAAAAGATAGATAACAAGTGGTATTTAGTGCAGGCAACTACTGTTTATGAACAGGGCCGGCCGGTACGAGTGGTGGGTACGATGCGCGATATCGACGCCTGGAAACGGATGCAGCAGGAAAAGCAGCTGGTCGAAAGCCTTAATTATGAGATCAATCACGTGCTGGGCGATATTTATTATGCCGTAGTGCATTTTGATCTGGATGCGGGGACTTATCATTTTGTTGAGCTGACCGGGCAAAAATGCGTGGACTATCCGTATAACGGCACGTGTGAGGAATTTCTGGCCTATACCAGAGATGTAGTACCGCGCGAGGATTGGCATAAATTCAGGCAGCGTTTTAATTTACGGGAGCTGCGCCGGGTTTTGACTAAAACCGGTGATAAGCAGGAAATGGAGTTGCGCCGCAAAAACGGCGGGGTCTATAAATGGATCAGTCTGATGGTTTCATATCTGCCGGATTACAGTGGTTCGAAAAAACAACAGGCGGTCCTGGTGGCGCGTTTTATTGATGATGAGCGCCGCCGTGAGATGGAACAGCAGCAGGAATTGAAGGAAGCTTTGGTGGCGGCGCATACTGCTAATGAGGCGAAAAGCGCTTTTTTGTCGCAGATGAGCCATGATATTCGTACGCCCATGAATGCGATCATCGGAATGACGACTATCGCCAGGCAGAATATTGAGAATAAAGCCAAAACGCTGGACTGTCTTAATAAAATCGACAGCAGTTCCGCCCATTTGCTGGAGCTGATCAACAGCATTTTAAGTATGTCGAAAATAGAAAGCGGCAAAGTTGTTTTAATAGATGATGAGCTGAGCCTGCCGCAGCTGCTGGAGGATGTACTCAATATCATCCGTCCGATGGCCGGTAAAAAAATGCAAAATCTGCGGCTGGAGCTTGAAGAACTGAACCATGCGGAGGTTTTGGCCGACAGTACGCATCTCAAGCAGATTTTGCTGAATATTTTAGGTAATGCGGTCAAATATACTCCGGAAGGCGGAGAAATCATTTTAGGGCTGCAGGAGCTTTCCTCAATGATCCCGCAGCGTTCGCAGTATGTTTTTGCTGTCAGCGATAACGGCCCGGGACTGTCGGAAGAATTGCTGCCGAAAATTTTTGATATGTTTGAACGCGGTGAAGACAGCCGTACAAGTAAAATCGAGGGAACGGGACTGGGGCTGGCGATCTGCAAGAACCTGACAAATTTGATGGCCGGCACTATCGAAGCTGCCAACAGGCCGGAAGGCGGCGCAAAGTTTACCTTAACGCTGCCGCTGCGCTGGCTGAGTGATGATGCAGGAAAACCGCTGCCGGCAGCAAAGCCTGCGGGCAGGAGCGATTTTTCGGGACATCGGGTCCTGATCGTTGAAGATAATGACCTGAATATGGAGATCGCGCTGGAGTTTCTGCAAAGCCTGGGGGTAGTCTGTGAGGGTGCTGAAAATGGCCAGCAGGCAGTGGAAATGTTTAATGCATCGGCGCCCGGTCATTATGAAATGATATTGATGGATGTGCGGATGCCTGTTATGAACGGTTATGAAGCGACCAGGGAGATTCGCAGGCTGGAGCGTGAAGATGCGCGACAGATACCAATTGTGGCAATGACAGCCGACGCATTTTCTTCAGATATCAAAATGGCGCTCAATGCCGGGATGAACGAACATCTGAGCAAGCCAGTCAGTATTGAACGGCTGCAGGAAGTATTGGGACAATGGCTGTAACGGCAGGAGAAACAGTAATAAGGTTATTATGTAAGTAAAACACCCAACGCATAGCGTTGGGTGTTTTTGCTGAGGTTGACTATTTTAAAAGCCTGATATGTTTATAGCCGTCTTCAACGGTGACTTTGGTTTTGACCTGATACATGGCATCAATATTTGCTTCCGTTAAGACCTCCTGAGTTTCGCCGTAAGCGAAAATACGGGTATCCTTCAGCATTAAAATCTTATCGCAGAACATAGAAGCAAGGTTCAGGTCATGGATCGTCATAATGATGGAAAGCTGTTTATGCCGTGCAATAGCGGTGATTGTATGCAGTATAAAAAGCTGGTTATGAAGGTCCAGACTGCTGGTAGGCTCGTCCAGAATAATGCAGCGTGGCTGCTGGGCCAAAGCCCTGGCAATAAAGACACGCTGTCTTTCACCGCCGCTCAGTGTATGGAGAGTGCGAAAGGCGAGTGATTCCAGATTCAGCTGCTGCAAAAGCTCAAAGACCAGGCTGCGGTCCTCGTGTGAATAGCTGCGCCGTGCATAGGGAAGGCGCCCCAGCATAACGGTGTCGATAACTGTCATTGTAAAATAATTGTCTGTATATTGCGGGACATAGGCAATGATTTTGGCAATTTCCTTCGGTGTCAGAGCGGCAAGATTTTTTTCTTCAAAAAATACTCCGCCGCTGGCGGGGGGCAGAATGCGGTTGACACATTTGATGAAGGTAGTTTTACCCGTCCCGTTGGGGCCTAAAATGCCTAGAATCTCGCCTTGGTGTACAGAAAGAGAGATGTCATTTAAAATATTTTTGTTTTTATCATAGCCAAATGACAGATTTTTGATTTGCAGGGTCATGATTTACTCCTAAAAGTTAAAAGTAACGAAAAAGTGATTTTTAAAGTCAGTTGCCGGAACTTAACCTGCTTTTGGGGCCTTGGATAAAATAAGATGAATAAAAAGCGGCACACCAAGAAACGAGATAATGATGCCAACAGGAATATTGACAGGATAAAGAATCAACCGGCCAACTGTATCCGAAGCAAGCAGCAGTAAAGCGCCCAAGATGGCGGCACAGGGGAGATAAAAACGGTGACTGCTGCCAATAATAAAACGTGCCATATGAGGGGCGATAAGACCGACAAAGCCTATGACGCCAGTGAAGCTGATAATAGCGGAGGTGAGCAGGACTGCTATCAGGCCAATGCTTGTCCGCAGTCGTTCGGGGTCGATACCAAGACTTTTTACAGTTTCATCATCACAGCTTGACATAGCGTCAAGCTGTAGGCAGTAAAGCATAAGACCGGCAAAACAAACAAGTGTAATACCGCCGGTGATGAGTACACTTTCCCAAGTAGCACGGTTGAAAGAACCAAAGGTCCATTGCACTACAGCTTCAAGCTTATGTTCTTTAGCAAAAAACTCAATAGTAGCGGTCAGGGCGCTAAAAAAATAATTGAGTGCGATGCCAACTAAAACAAGAGTGGTCGGCTTAACTCCGATGTGCCGGGAAATACCGTAAACTACCAGTCCACAGCTGCAGGAAGCCAGAAAAGCACAGCAGATGATACCGATATCACTGGTAAAAAACGCCCCGGAAGCAAAGACTATGCAAATAGAAGCACCGAAGGCGGCAGCGGAAGAAATACCCAGCGTAAATGGACTGACTAAATAATTGCGAGTGACGGACTGCATAACAGCGCCGGCAGCTGCCAGACCAACACCGGCCAGTAAAGCTAAAAGAATACGCGGAAGGCGCAGGTACAGGATGATCTTATTGACTGCGGCATTTCCGGAAGTATCAAGTGTGCCGTTGAACCAGTTGATAATTGCGTACAGTGTTTGGAACAGACCGGCATCGTGCAGTCCGAGTGTTGAAAAAAAATAAGCGCACAGCAATGTAGTCAGTAGGCTAAAGCAGAGAAGTAAATATTTTTTTCGATGATTTTGAACATAAACTTTTTGCAGCATGATTTCCTCTTTCAATCATTTAAGGTAAAGGCCGGATAAGTATGTCCGGGAAGATAATCAAGACCTTGATATTGACTGACCCAGTCTTTAAAAATCTGTTCCGGATGCAGGTCGGGCAGATATTCCGGATAAAGGAATTTGGCTATATACATAGTGCCTACAAGCTTGGAGGCACCTCCGTGCACATATTGTGAAAGCAGCAGGATACGGTCCTTTTTGACTGCTTTCAGAGTGTCCCAGCCGGGACGGCTGCTCAGCTCGGCTTTACGCTGTAGAAATTCGTCGGAGGCTGGCGGAGTGTATTTAGGAGCAGCATTGACTGCACCTACTTTTATTATGGCATCGGGGTTCTGCTGTACTACGGCTTCGATATTTATTTCGGTGCTGGACGCATTGCGAAAAATATTATTGGCATGAGCGTATTCCAGCATTTCAAAGAAGTAGTCACCGGGAACGGTGGTTGTGCCCTGTTTTTTATATTCAAAATAAACGGTTTTTTGAGGTATGTTTTTTAAAGCTGTGTTTATATAATCCAGCTTATCCTGAAAATAGTTAATAAAAGCTGCAGCTTCCTTTTCTTTACCGAAAATATGACCGGCAAGCGTATAGGTTTCAGCAAATTTATCAGTGTAATATGCATCCATAACGGCAACTTTGATTCCAAAGGGAGACAGTTTTTTCTCGGCGTCTTCCCAGGAACCGTTACCAGTGATTATCAGCAGCTGTGGGTCAAGCTCAATGATTTTTTCATAATTTAATGCGTTTTGACTTTTGCCGATGACTTGATTTTTTGAAAAGCAACCGGCGTAAGCGTCCTGGTCCTGATAAATGCCATAGTCAACGCCAATTACCTTATCAAGAGCGCCAATAGATTTTATAACTTCTAAATTATATCGGTTAGCGACGACTGCTTTTGTTACGGGCCCATTAATTGTTATAATGCGGCCAATACTGTCAGTAAATGTAAGGTGATCGGCAGAGGTTTGTTGTTTGCTGTTTAAACAGCCGCTGCAGAAAAAGGTATTTAAAAGCAGCAGGAGTATAATAAAAATTTTTGCTTGCATGGCAGGGTGCTCCTAAAAGAAGAATAAGGGAGATCGAAGGATCTCCCTTGAAAATATTACAGGTCGAATTGAGCTGAGAACATAAAGGTTCTCGGCATGGATAAACCGAAGGTCGAAGAACCACCTCTGCCCATCCAGTAGTCTTTATCGGTTACGTTGTAGCACATAGCACTGAATTTTACAGGAACGGTGTTGATTTTAGTTTTATAATGGACACCGACATCGAAGGTAACGAAGGAGGGAATTTCGTATTTACCTTTACCGCTGGTGTCTTCGATAAAGGCTTTGTCATTCCAGATTGCTCGTCCGACGAATCCCCAATTTTTATCAGGAGTATATTCCAGTCCCAGGACTCCGCTCCATTTTGCTGCGCCGGTTACAAATAAGCCGTCTTTCAAACCATTTTTAGTATTTTCACGTTGAGCATCCAAATACATTAAGCCGCCGGTAGCAGTCCATTTATCGGCTATTTTACCATTGACTGTCAGTTCCAGACCCTTATATCTGTTTTTTCCGTCATCTACAGTTGTGAGCTTGTTGCCGGGAGCATCGATATCATAGCGATTGGCTTCGTCAATATCGAAATAGCTGAAAGTTGTCAGGATACCAGCATTTTGGTACTTAACGCCGATTTCAGTTTGCTTGCTTTTTACCGGGTCGAGCGTAGCGTTTTTGTTAGTATACCGATCGTCGTTTTTCACAACGGCCCCGCGTGAGAAACTTTCAGTATGTCCGGCATAGAAGGCAAGACTATCAACTGGCTTATAGGTGAAACCATAGGTCGGCAGGGTATTATTATTAGTGAAGGACTTCCCGCCAGTCAAATTTTCAAAATTTTCGTGTTTGCGCGAAGCTGCCAAAAGAAGTGAAGCTTTGCCATATTCCAACGTATCAGCAACGGTTATACCAACATTGGTTTCTTCCCACTGCGGTTTGCCAGCGCCAAAGGTTTCCAGCTGATAATTGTCTGGGAAGATGATGCCGTTGTAAAGATCACCTAAAATACTGCCTCCGTTAGGGGAATAAGATTTACTGTTATTCCAGTATTTCGCCCAGGATCTGTCAACAGAAAAAGCTAAATTATGCTTTACAGCACCGGTATGGACACTGCCTTTGATGCCGATCTGCGCATAAACATTTTTTCCTGCTTCATTTTGCTGATTGAATTGGTTTCCTTTAAAATTACCGTTTTCATCAAACTTAAGAGCAGAACCCTGATTGTCTTTGTTGCCGCTTCTTCGGGACTGACCGAAGTTTGCGAACCAGGACCAGCTGTCGTCCATTTTTTGTTCATGATTAAGTGTCATAATATAGCCGTGTACATATTTGGTTGTACCGGCAAAATCATAGTTCTTTTTGGAATCAGGAGCACCGGGCAGTGAAGAACCTTTATAATTGCTGGAAGGGCTGAACTGAAACCAGCGTTGACCACCGTCGACACGCAGGTCAAAATGACCGGCAAATAAATTAGTGGTGCTTTTTTGGTCTCTATGGTCTAAATTAAAGAAAATGTTTTTTTCGTTTTTATCAGCACCAGGCAGTGAAAGAGCACCTTCCATATATTCAGCGTTTACACGCAGGCCCCATTCGTTGTTTTTACCGAAGCGGCGCCCGATATCGATATATTCACCCAGATTACCGCGGCCGGAGAAGGTTTGTGTGTAACGGGTGATTGGCGTATCTAGAGCTTTTTTGGTAGTAATATTGATAGTGCCGGGAGCTGGTGTTGCGCCGCTGTTAGTTCCGTTATTAGACATACTGACACCGTTGACACCAGCGTTTGGACCGGAGGTGATATCGATTCTGTCAATAATGTGAGACGGTGGTGTAGTGAATTGATAAAATAAGCTGGGGATACCGTTAAGCATCATATGGTTGCCGTTCATATTGATGCCGCGCATAGAAAAATCAGTATACATGGGTGAGCTGGTACTGGAACGTATCGAAGGGTTGTTCTGCAAAACATTGGCCAGCGGCATGCTGGGATCATCAAATAATTCTAATGTTTTTTGTGTCAGGCTCATTTCTGAGTAGGGGATATCAAGGACACTTTTGTCGCCAAGAATACCAAGTCGAGCTTTACTGCGGACAAGACCGCCCGGAAGGGCATCGCGATCAGCTTCAACGATTACTTCGTCGAGGTCGTGCGTCATGGTTTCTTCGGCACTGGCAGGCAGTACGAAACCAACGCTGGCGACAGCACAGAAAACTGCTGCTGTCAAAAATTTCTGTTTCCCATTCATCTTGTAAAACACCTCATAAATTTTATTTTTTAAATTTTCTGCCGAGCTGTCCGAGTTTCGCGTGCAGAGAAATTTAAAAGCATAATAAAAAACGCTTTTCTGCGCACAAAGACAGAAAAGCGTTAAAACAGCTTCATTGCTCCGTCCCGTCATTCGCAGGATTGTAAAAAGGGGCTATAATCAGGCAGTTCTTCTGGCTTTGCTTCATTACTTACCCCGTCTTCCCGGTTGCCCAGTGACATCTTGAGGTTTGTTCAGCATTACAGCGGCGGGACCGCATCGGACTTTGACCGATTTCTCTGTTAGGCATTGCTGCACCTGATCATCAATATTTGATTTTAGAATAAAGTAACTTCAAAAAATAAAAAAATTAAATCATCGCTTTGTATTATAGCACTTTGCCCCCCCCCCGCAAGCAAAAGTTTTCCACAGACGCATAAAAATATAAAAAACATAAAAAAATAGTGCCAGCTGTTAAGCGGGCACGAAAGGATAGAGCAAGTTTTAAATTATTTTTCCGTTGCGCATATTGAGCCAGCGGTCGCACATATGGTTGACAACTGCCTGATCGTGAGAGATAAAAAGAAAAGCCATCTGTTCCTGCTGACGGATACTTTGCAGCAGCTGCAGGATCTGTGCCTGTACTGAAATATCCAGCATGGAGGTCGGTTCGTCCAGGATAAGCAGGCGCGGCTTTAATAAGAGAGCCCTGGCTATGCTTAAACGCTGGATCTCGCCGCCGCTGACCTGATGCGGATAACGGTCTAGCAGCGCTGGGGTCAGTTTTACGGTTTCCAGTACGTCTGACAGCTGCTGTTCGTCGCAGGGCAGTGAAAATATCGACAGCGGTTCGCGCAGACTAGCGCCGAGTTTCATCAGCGGGTCGAAGAAGTTTTCGGGACGCTGAGAAATGAATTGTACGGTTTGCCGGAATTTTTTCAGCTGTACTGTCTTGCTGCAGGTAATATCCTGTTGGTTAAACAGGATTTGACCCGTATCGCAGGGCAGCAGCCGCAGCAGGATTCTGGCGAGCGTACTTTTGCCGCAGCCGCTTGGACCCATCAGGCCTACCGTTTCGCCAGCGTTGATGTGCAGGCTGCAGTTTTCTAAAACAGGGTAGGCCTGGCCGCTGCTGCGGTCAAAATAATTTTTAGAGATAGCTATCGCTTCAAGCATAAAGGAAACACCTCACTTGGGTATCGTAAACCATATACGGCGGCGGCACTTCGTGGCGGCAGCGTTCCATGCAGGCGCTGCAGCGCGGCGCAAAACGGCAGCCTGGCCGCTGCTCCTGCGGCGACGGCGGCAGTCCTGCCAGCGGCTGGAAGCCATTTTCCGGCAGTGCATTGAGGAAAGCTTTGGTGTAAGGGTGCCGGGGTTCAGTAAGCAGCCGTTTTCCATATTCTACGATCTGTCCGGCGTACATGATGGCGAGTCTGTCGCAGATCGTACGCGCCAGCTGCAAATCATGTGTGATGACCAGCATACCCAGTTCCCCGCGCAGTTTTATTTTCTGCAGGTTATCATAAACTATCGTGCAGGAAAGCTCGTCCAGACCTTTGGTCGGTTCGTCCGCTAAAAGCCAATGGGGGGCGCAGCAGATACTCATAGCACAGAGCACGCGCTGCAGCATCCCGCCGGAGAGCTCGTGCGGATAGGCAGAGAGTATTCGCGCTGTATCGGACAGGCCAAAGTAGCTGAGCAGTGAGCGCTTCAGCTGTTGGTCATTGTCTTTAAGAGCCGCTGCCTGCAGAATATCATCGAATTGCCGTCCGATTTTACGCAGAGGATTGAGTGCGTCACCAGGATTTTGGGGTATGAGTGCGAATTCCTGTCCATAAAAGCCGGGGATTCCAGCGGCGTTTGCCAAAATATCTGTACCACGGTAGAGAATCTGGCCGCTGCGCGTCACATAATCCGGCAGCAGTCCTAAAAGGGCCTGTCCCAGTACGGATTTGCCGCAGCCGCTTTCGCCGATGATGCCTGTTATTTTTCCATGCTCGAACCGGGCGCTGATACCGTCGACGGCTTTGACCAGTCCTTTGGAAACGGGAAAATGTACCTGTAGATCGCTTATTTGAAGAGTAAGGTTGTCGTTGAGAAGCTGTTTTACCATTTACGCACCTCGCTGAAACGGACGTCGAGTTTGTCGCGCATAAATTCTCCCAGATTATTGATCGAATAGATCAGGAAAAAAATACAGGCGCCGGGAATCAGGATCAGATGCGGCGAACTGCGGTAATAGAGCACCGCGTCGCTGACCATTACACTCCAGTCCGGTGTTGGCGGCTGGACTCCCAGTCCAAGGAAGCTGAGTCCGGCGATCGATAAAATACCGCGGCCGACACGGATTGTGAACAGTACGAGCAGTTTATTGACGATATTAGGGACGATATGGCGGATCAGCAGACGGAAGTTGCTGCAGCCCAGGCAGCGCAGGCCTTCGATGAACGGTTCTTCTTTGAGCTGCAGCACTTCGGCACGGACGATACGCGAAAAACCGGCCCAGGAGGTTATGACCAGCGCCAGGACCAGACTTTTGATGCTGGCACCGAAGATACCGGCGATAGCGATCATAAAGCAGCTGCCGGGAATACCCTGAAAAATATTGCTTACGATCGTAAAAAATATGTCAAGCTTACCGCCGTAAAAGCCGCAGAACAGCCCGACGAGCAGTCCTGCGCCCAGTGATAGCAGCGCTGCCGTGAGTGAGAGCAGGATCGAAGCCCTGCCGCCGTAAAGAATACGGCTGAACATATCGCGTCCCAGCGCATCTGTGCCGAAAAAATGCTGCCAGGAGGGCGGCTGCAGGCGGCTGGCCATATCGGGCTCAAACGGATTGTGTGTGACCAGCAGCGGAGCGAGGATACTGGCACCGATGATCAGTATGAGGACAGTGGCAGCAAAATAAAGCTGCAGGTTATTTTTTTTCATAGTTTTTCACCCAGCTTTACTTTGGGATTGAGATAGGCGATCAAAAGGTCAACAGCAAGGGTGACCAGAATCAGAATCCAGCCGCTGACTAAAACATAGGCCTGCAGCACGGGGTAATCGCGGTAGCGGATAGCCTCCAAAGCCATACTGCTGATACCGGGAATGGCGAAGATACTTTCGGCAATGATGGAACCGCCCAGTACGCTGGCAAAGTAGTTGCCCAGCAGAGCGATGACGGGAATAACGGCGTTAGGCAGAGCATAACGGGTTATAAGGTTGATTTTACTGATGCCGCGCGCTTTGGCCACCAGAAAATACTGTTTGCCGAATTCACTGAGCAGCGCCCCGCGCATAAAACGGCAGACTGTCGCCATAGTGGCAAAGGATAAGACAAAGGACGGCAGCAGAAAATGCAGCAGGCTGCCTGTGCCGCTGGTAGGGAGCCAGCGCAGCGTCTCGCTGAACACCAGGATCAGCATCAGAGCCAGCCAGAAGCTGGGAACAGAAAGCATGATATTAGTGAGATTTTTAAAGAAATTATCGAACGTGCTGCCTTGATAAACAGCGCAGACAGTACCGAGGGTAATACCGCCGAGACCGGCGAGCAGCAGTGCGAGAACAGCCAGTTCTATTGTGGCCGGCAGCCTCTGCGCGATCTCGGCGGCAATGTCGCGGCCTGTAATATAGCTGGTACCCAGATCGCCCTGCAGAGCGCACTGCAGCCAGGCAGTGTAACGCAGCCAAAGCGGTCTGTCCAGACCCAGCTCAGACCGCATCGCTGCTATCTGCTGTTCGGTAGGTGCATATAAGCCGTCCTGATTTAAAACAAATTCAGCCGGGTCACCGGGTGATAAAACTCCCAGGATAAAGGCCAGGAGGCTGATGCCCAGCAGTACGGGCACAGCGGTCAATATTCGCTTGCAGCAATATCTGATCATCAGTCTATCAACTCGATTTCTGCTAAATTGACGCCGTAAACAAGCGCGTCATAATGTTTTAAACGTTTACTGTAAGCAACTGTACTGCGATCGTTGAACAAAGGCACAACGGGCTGGTCTTCGATGGAAATAAGCTGCAGCCGGTCGTAAATGGCGCGGCGTTTGCCTTCGTCGGTGCAATGCTTGGCTTCCTGCAGCAGCGCTGCTACTTCAGGATTGACATAGTTCAGGCAGCTGATTTTATTGCGGCTGCCTTCCGGCATCATAAAGGTGTAAAAAATGCTGTAAGGGTCGCCGTTAGGCAGACCCTGCTGAACGCGGGCGATATCATAATCGCCCTTACGCATCTGCCGGGCCATGGTGGCGTATTCCAGCGATTGTATCGTGACATCAAGACCTATTTCCTGCAGCCAGTAGGCGATCAGTTCGGCTTCGCCCTTTTGCAGCGGTTCGCCGCCGTTGATGCAGTAAACTATTTCGCAGCGTTTATCGCCCAGTACCTGTCGGGCCAGCTTTTTGGCTTTGGCCAGATCATATTCGACCGGATAATCTTTGTAATAGGGGCTGGTATAGTTCAGGATATTTGCGGTAGGCTGGGCATAGTTCAGGTACAATGCCTGGACCAGATCTTTTCTGTCGATCGCCAGACTGACAGCCTGCCGCATCCGTACGTCGTTAAAAGGAAAACGGCTGCCGTTCAGGGCCAGGAACCGAATCATTGTCGATTTATTGGTAGATACGCCGAAGCGTGCGTCCTGCTTGATCTCCTCAGCCAGAAAGGGCGGAATAGCGTTGATGTCCAGAACTCCTAAAATTTCGCCGGCTTTGAGCGCCGCATACCGGACGTCGGGATTGGGAATATTGCGGACGATGATCTCGGGGATCTTGGCTTTAGCGCCGTAATAAGTATCGCTGCGGGTAAGGAGGACATATTTGTTCAGTACGTTTTCAGTGATCTTATAAGGCCCTGTACCGATGGCAAAGCCCTGAAAATTGCCGTCGGGGGCAAAGCATTCCGGGGCATAGACAGGGCTGCCGAAATCGATCATTTTATACAGCTGGTTGACGTTAGGCTCGGCAAAAAGGAACCTCAAGGTGTAGTCGTCGATTTTTTCGTAGCGAATCAGCGACGGATAAAAGGTTTTGATGTCCAGACCATAAAAGGTAGAGCGTTTGACGCCCAGCTTCATTCGTTCAAAATTTTTGATGACCGCATCGGCGTTAAAATCTGTGCCGTTATGAAATTTGACGCCGCGGCGCAGATGAAAGATCCATTCTTTGCCGTCAGCGCGCATTTCCCAGCTTTCGGCCAGACAAGGCTGGGGCAGTCCATTTTCGTCCTTAGTGATCAAAGGCTCCCAGACACCTAGGATCTTGCTGCAATAATAGCCGTCTTTTTCACCGGGGGCCAGGTGACGCCCAGCAGCTAAAATGACAGTATTGCCGGACTGCGGTACGGCAGCGGCTGGCTGTTCTGCAGTTTGCTGCGGAGAGCAGCCGGCAGTAAATAAAGCGGCGGCACAAAACAGCAGTAAAAGAATTTGGTAAAAGCGCTTCATAAATATCATCCCAAAATTATTTTTGTACGGAAATAATGACGGTAGTTCGAGGTTGAGTAACAGTTAAGCTACCGGCCCTGGGGACAGTTTTTTCGTTCAGGCGGCAGAGCAGCTTGGACTGATATTCTGTAAAAGTTTTTTCTGTTAAATCATAACACATCTCGTGTTTTACTGCATCAAGGTCTGTAAATTGCCTGGTTTTACCGTAGGTCAGAAATTCGACATTAGCCTGCAGGCCATTGCGCCATAAGAGCAGCGGCAGCAGCTGATAATCAAGACATTCAGGGCAGCAGAGTCCCAGTTCCTGGTAAAGTCCGTAAAAGAAGGGGCGCTGGATCGTACGCACGATAATGAAACCCTGTCTGCTGTAAGCGTGCATTTTTTGCAGGGCGCTTTCTATGCTGCGGATGCGGTACAGGGAATTGACGCTGACGATATAGTCAAAGGGTGCAGCAGAGGTGAAGTTCTCCCATTTGCCGACCTGTGTACTGATATTGACTGCTGCAGCAGCAGCGATCCGTTTTTGCAGCTCGGCGAGCATGGCCGGCGAAAAATCAAGCCCCAGAATGTGTTTTGAGTAAGCTGCCATGAGCATGGTAAAATTACCGCTGCCGCAGCCCAGCTCCAAAATACTTTTGTTATGTCCCAGCAGGGCTTCCAGCCTTGCCGCTATCAGTCCGGTATCATGGTTAAGGTTATATTCCCTGGTGTAGCGCGGGGCCAGTTTGTCCCAGAAAGCCTGCTCGATCTGATCGTTGAATTTACGTGAGCTGTCGTCAGCGGTATTCCAGCCGAAGGTTTCCTGCCAGACAGCGTTAAAATCGATATCGGTGAAGTTCAGCATATGGCGCTCCTGTCATGATAAAAGTAAAGAGGGCACGAAGACCCTCTTTAGCAGTAAGAAAAAACGATATTAAATGTCAAAGGTTGCGGATAAGGCTACCGTTCTGGGAGTGGAGAGGAAAAGACTATCGCCGCGAGCCATCCAATAATCTTTGTTAGTCAGATTATAGCACATTAAGCTGAATTTGACCGGAACCTGATCGATTTTGGTTTTATAATTTACACCAACATCAAAAGTTGTATATGAAGGAACTTCAAAAGCAGCATCATTTATTGGTGCCGCACCCATATATAACATGCGTCCCAAAACAGTCCAGTCTTTATCAGGATGGTATTCAAGTCCAAGTACTCCGCTCCAGTTAGCTTGTCCGGTAAGGCGTTTGCCATCGGAGGCGCCTTTAGCAGTTTTATTATATTTAGCATCCAGATACATAACACCCGCCATTACATCCCATTTCGGGGCCAGGCGGCCGTTGACAGACAGTTCGATACCTTTATATTCCTGTTCACCGTTTTGCACAAGATAATTGCCGTCGGGACGGTCTTCAGCAATATTGTTCGCCTGTTTGATACTAAAGGCAGACAGGCTTGTCAGCAGACCGTTATTAAGGTATTTTATGCCGACTTCGTTTTGTTTTACTTTGGAAGGGGGTAGAATTTCATTTTTGTTTTTGTATGTTCCGCCAACAACTGAGCCCTGATCAAAATTTTCGGCATGACTGGCATAAAGTGAAATATTTTCATTTGGCTTATACATAAAAGCGTAAGTTGGGCAAGTAGCATCGCTAGTGGTTGATTTGGTCATTTTACCACTGGAATAAGATTCGACAGTAGCTTGATGTTTATGCAGACCTACCATTAAAGAAGCTTTGCCATAATTTAAAGTATCTACAATAGAAGCTCCCCAGTAACTGGATTTGCTGCTGAGAGCCTCATCAACAGATGGGAAGGTATTGTTGCCGACACTGACATTACCTTCATAAAGATTACCGGAAATAAGGCCGAAGTTTACACGCTGTGTTTTGCTGCGGATTGAACGCCAGGATTTATCGGCTGCAAGTGTAACAGTATTTTCAAAATCACCAAATTTACTGTTGCCAGTAATACCAATTTGCGCAAACTGTGTTTTTGTATGGTTTTTTGTTGTGAAAACCCCACCGTAAGCACCTGAGCTAGGCCAATTAAGCATCAAATCACCGGCATCATTGATAATTGTATAACGGCTGCTTGTGCCGCATATATTTTTGTCAAGATCATTATTATTTAAACCTGCGTTCAGAAAAACTTTCCAGTCTTTACTTAGATTTTGTTCATGATTCAAGGCAAGAATATAGCCTTTGGATTCTTTTTCCATGCCTTCGAAGCCGTAATCAGTACTTGAATCAGGTGCATCGGGTAGTTTTGATATGGCTCCGCTTTTTATAGCGCTAGGATATAAAGCAAACCAGCGGGCACCGCCTTTGATATCAAGATGTCTATAGCCGGCCAGCAGATTTGTTTTACTGTTTTTACCGATGTGGTCTATATTGGCATAAATACCCTGAGCGTTTATTTTTTCACCGCTGATTGATGTTTCACCGTTTTGTAACTCAGTATTGATGCGTACTCCCCATTCATTGTTTTTTCCGAAACGGCGTCCGATGTCCAAGTATTCGCCAAAGTGCCCTTTACCGGAAAATGTTTGCTTGTAACGTGTTATTGGTGCATCAGTAGCTTTTTTACTGACGAAGTTAACAATGCCGCCTGCAAAACTATTTTCGTAAGTAGGCATTGTTCCCGTCAGAGTGCTGTTAGGGCCGGTAGTAATGTCAATTCTTTCTGCAAAATAGGTAGGCGCATTAAACTGTGTCATCAGACCGGGGATACCGTTGACGTAAGTACTTGTACCGTTCACGGTAATACCGCGAATAGAAAAATCATTATGTAAAGTGGTACCGCCGCCGCGTACACCGGGATTATTCCGGAGAATACTGTCTAAAGCCAGTGTGGGGTCGCCATAATCTTCAATATTTTTAGCTGTTAAATTCATTTGGGTGAAGGGAACATCCATAACGTTATTGCTGCCTAAAAGGCCGGAAGTACCTTTTGTAGAAACATAGCCGCCCGGCAATGCATCGCGATCTTCTTCGACGATCACTTCGTCGAGGTCGTGGGTCAGTGTTTCTTCAGCGCTGACCTGCATTACAAAACCTGTACTGGCAAGAGCGCATAATACTGCGGCGGTCAAAAACTTTTTCTTCCTGTTCATCAATAAATACTCCTCAAAATTTTTAATTGTTTCGCTTAAGTCATAAACAAGCTTTGCGTGCCGCAGTTAAAAGGCGGCACGCAAGTACGAACGGTTAAATATCGAATTGAGCGGAAAGCATCAGGGTACGGGGAGCTCCCAATGCAACTGATGTTCCGCGGGAGATCCAGTAATCTTTGCCTAAAACGTTGTAGCACATAGCGCTTAGGGTAACAGGGGTCGTGTTGATAGTAGTTTTATGTTTATAACCTAAATCGAAAGTCATATAATCTGGTGCCATGACGCCATTGTCATTGACATGGGACTTGCCGACGTAGTTCATACGTAAAATAGCAGAATTATTCTGGTCCGCTTCATATTCCGTTGCCAAAACGGCATTCCATTTAGGTGTACCGGTAGCATACCAGCCGTCTTTGGAAGTAGTTGGTTTTAATTTTTTATCTTTACTGTCCCAGCTAACGCTTGGAGTATCAGTACGTTCGCCATGCAAGTACATTAAACCGCCCATGACATTCCATTTAGGCGCAACTTTACCGGTGATGGAATATTCAATTCCTTTAAACTCATTTTTACCATTTTGAGTATAATAAGCATCTTTAGGATTAGCGGTATCTCCTTCTACCATGTAACTCGCCTGATCTAATTGGAACAGTGCAAAGCTATGTAACATACCTGCGTTTTCATATTTAACGCCAATTTCTGTTTGTTTATTTTTAATTGGGTCAAAAATTTCGCCTTTGTTTACATAATCCGTACTTACTTCTACCGGCTTAGTGTAGGATTGGGCATAGCTGGCGTATACTGATAAATTTTCGACAGGCTTATAAGCGATAGCAAAGGTAGGATTAAGGGAATCTTTGCTGACTTTGGCGCCGGAAGCACTTTCAGTTTCTGTATCGCGATATTGCAGTGCCGCATATAATGAGGCTTTGCCAAATTCAAAGCGGTCAGCCAGAGTTGCTGCATAAGCGTGTTCCTTGCTGTAGCCCAGGTCGTCAAAGCTATTACCTTTTGAGTCAACACCGAAAATAGGTGTTCCAACAATATGAACGCCGTTCCAGAGGTCGCCGGCGATGGTGGCTTGTCCGGAATTACTGCCGGTATTCAGAGCTTTGCTTTTATACATGAAATAATCCACGGCAAAAGATAAGTCATTTTTTACATTACCGATGGCTGACTTGTTAGAAACGCCGACCTGCCAGTAGGTACTGGTACTGTCAGAGATATAATCGCGGAATTTACCGGAAAGCTTGCCGTTGTCACCGAGCGTCAGCGAACCGCTGTTAGGATCGTATTTATGTTCGGAATAGTGGCCGTAACCGCCGTTGATAAAACCGCTCCATTTATCGCTGAATTTTTGTACATGGTTTAAGGTGAACAGCATGCCGTGATTATATTTGGTCTGACCGTCAAAACTGAGGTCTGTTTTACCGTCCGGGGCTTCTGCCAAATTGTCTTTGGTAACGCCGCTGGCGCTGAGCCAGCGCTGACCGCCGTTTACTTTCCAGTCGTAGTAGCCACCGAAGATGTTAGTCATGCTTTTTTCATCCTGATGATCTAGGTTGATATAAATGCTTTTATCGCGTACGTCGGCACCTTCCATAGAAAGACCGCCGTCTTCATTGTGGGCGTTGACTCTGATGCCCCATTCATTGTTTTTACCAAAGCGGCGCCCGATATCAAGGTCTTCGGTCCAGGTGCTGCGGCCGGAAAAACGCTGTGTATAGCGGGTGACAGGGTCTGTAGTAGCACGTTTGGTTGTACCGTTCAGCAGTCCTGCCGGCGCATCGGTGCCATTGGTGCCATTATTGGAAAAAGTGGCACCGTTGAGAACAGTATTAGGACCTGAAACGATATCGACGCTGCTGAGTACATAAGTCGGAATGCTGCGGGTCTGATTGAACATGTTAGGGATGCCGTTGATATAGTAGTGAGAAGCGTTCATATTGACGCCGCGCATACTGAAATCTGTATACATCGGCGAAGGGCTGCCTACACGAATAGACGGACTGTTGGCCAGAACGCCGTTAAGCGGTTGGTTAGGGTCATAAAAAGTCATGATGGTTTTTTCAGTGTATTTTTTCTGAGTAAAAGGCACATCGATTGCTTTGATATTGCCCAAAATACCAACTCTGTCGTTGTTGGCTACAAATCCCCCCGGCAGAGCGTCGCGGTCTTCTTCGACGATGACTTCGTCGAGGTCGTGCGTCATGGTTTCTTCAGCACTGGCAGGCAGTACGAAGCCAACGCTGGCGACAGCGCAGAAAACTGCTGCTGTCAAAAATTTCTGTTTCCCATTCATCTTGTAAAACACCTCATAAATTTTATTTTTTAAATTTTCTGCCGAGCTGTCCGAGTTTCGCGTGCAGAGAAATTTAAAAGCATAATAAAAAACGCTTTTCTGCGCACAAAGACAGAAAAGCGTTAAAACAGCTTCATTGCTCCGTCCCGTCATTCGCAGGATTGTAAAAAGGGGCTATAATCAGGCAGTTCTTCTGGCTTTGCTTCATTACTTACCCCGTCTTCCCGGTTGCCCAGTGACATCTTGAGGTTTGTTCAGCATTACAGCGGCGGGACCGCATCGGACTTTGACCGATTTCTCTGTTAGGCATTGCTGCACCTGATTATTAATATTTAATTTTGAAGAAAATACTATGTGAAAAAGATAAAAAAATAAACTTTTGCTTTGTATTATAGCACTTTGCCCCCCCCCCGCAAGCAAAAGTTTCCCACAGACGCATAAAAACAGCGCGTAAAAAAGAAAATAGCAGAAGTTTTATGCGATAAAATAAAAAAAATAAATTTAAATGTTTGCTTTTTTGAATGAAAAACATATTTTTACTGAAAAATAATTGGCATTTTTTTTCGAAGGAGGCGTAGATAGGGAACATATTAAAAAAATAAAAACAGAGTATCCAAAAGTAGGATACTCTGTCAGTAAATTATATTTATTTGAGAGATATATGCCAATACGGTCGATTTTACAATAAAAAGCTAAGAAAGTCTTCCGGTCGGGCGGCTATTTGCTTGACGCCGGCCGCTTCCAGTTCTCCGGGAGCGCTGTAGCCGTAACCGGCGCCTAAAATGGCAATGCCGTTTTGCTGAGCGCCGATGGCATCGTGCTCGCGGTCACCGAGCATGACGGTACTGGTTTTAGCATTACCTTTGATTTCCAGGCGCTGCAGGACTTCCGTAATGACGTCGGCCTTAGTCGGCAGCTCGCCGTTAAAGCCGGGGCCGGCGATCGTGGCGAAGTAGGGAGCCAGCTCGTAATGCTCCAAAATTTCCCGGGCGTAGAGTTCGGGTTTACTGGTTGCTACAGCCAGGGTTCTGCCGTTTTGCTGCAGCTGTTCGAGCAAAGCGGGAATCCCTGGATAGACGGAATTTTCGAACATACCGAAACGGGCGAAGCGTTCGCGGTAAAATTCCAGTCCGGCAGAGGCTTCTTCTGTCGTCATGCCGCAGAAGCGTATAAAGGATTCTTCCAGGGGCGGGCCGATAAAACGAAGGAGGTCTGCGCTGTCCCAGCTGCCTTTGCCGCATTTTTCAAGTGCGTACTGCACGCAGCGGATGATGCCGGGGGCGGAATCGGTGAGAGTTCCGTCAAGGTCGAAAAGGATATATTGATACATTGCCTGCTCCTTTGAGTGTGTTATGATTGTTTGATTTTATGTTCACATTATACCGCAAGGGCATGTATGATTGCTAAATTCGAAAAAACCTCATTAAGCAATCAAACGATACCGCAAGGGCATATGTTCTCACTAGGCTCGAAAATATATTTGCCGACTTCGTCGGAAAAGGAAACCCACGACGCTCATTATACAATCGCGTCTTTTGGCTAAGTTCGCAATTTCGTTTATTCACTTCGTGACTAAACGGTGCTCACTTAACTGTTCACATTATAACATAAATTAAATGCTGAAGAAAACTGTGCCCGATATTGCTTAACCGCCTGTGGCGGCAGTGTTATAATAAAAATATAAATTTTATTGACGAGGGGGTTTTAAGATGACAGAAAAATTATATGAACAGGATTCGATGCTGAAAAGTTGCCTGGCAACGGTGCAGAGCTGTGCAGAAGATAAGCGTGGTTATGCCGTGGTCCTGGACAGGACGGTATTTTTTCCGGAGGGCGGCGGCCAGCTGAGTGACTGCGGAATGCTGGGCGGCGTGAAGATGACTTATGCATCAGAACGTGACGGCGAAGTAGTGCATTACTGTGAACGGCCTTTGCCGGTCGGGGCGCAGGTCGAAGCGGTGCTGGACTGGCAGGCCAGACTGGATCACATGCAGCAGCATGCCGGCGAGCATATTCTTTCACATGCGGTCTGGAAGCTGTTCGGCGCTAATAATATTGGTTTTCATATGGGCAAACGTTTGGTGACCATTGACCTGGATAAAGAATTGACAGCGGCAGAGCTGGAGCAGGCCGAGGATTATGCCAACAGCCAGATCTGGGAGGATAAGCCGATCACGGTCAGCTATTTGCCGCATACGGAGCTGTCTGCGTTAGTGATGCGTAAGAAAAATGAAAAGCTGACAGGCACGCTGAGGATCGTGACAGTGGCAGACGGTGATATTTGTACCTGTTGCGGTACGCATCCGGTACGTACAGGTATGATCGGTCTGATCCGGATCAATCGTTTTGATAAACATAAGGATGGTATCAGAGTAGAGTTTTTATGCGGGCGCTGGGCATTGGAGGATGCGCGTTTCAAAAATGAATATATCTTGCAGGCCGGGCGCCTGCTTTCCATGAAGCCGGAAGGAGTGCCGCAGGGACTGAAGAAGCTGCAGGAAGAAGTAACGGAACTGAAGGAGCGTTTAAAAGTACAGTCTGCTAAATTATATGAGTTTTTAGCGCCGCAGCTTTTAGCGCAGGCCTTTGTCGATGAGGACGGCATTAAATATGTCGTGGCGGCACAGGAGGATTGCAGCGCCGCCGATGCCAGACTGCTGCTGAATAAACTGCTGGCAGACGGGCGTACTGTGGCTGCGGTCGTATACCGGTCCGGTGACCGGATCAATTTCGTTTTAGGAAGCGGGGAACAGACGCAGGCTGACTGCCGCAGCCTTTGCAGAAAGGTAGGCGAGCTGTTCGGCGGTAAGGGCGGCGGGTCGCAGCATTTTGCCCAGGGTGGCGGAGCGTACAGCGATGACTGGCGGCAAAAGGTACTGCAGCTGCAGCAATTATTGAAGAAATAAGGAACTTTTATTTATAAAAGGAAGTTTTTATTGTGTAAAATACAAAAAAATAATATAATAGAACATATAGAATTGTGATGATTATGAATTTTACAGTTGCTCGCAAGCTGTGACATAAGTAACCGCAAAAGGAGGCAGACAGGCTTGGAGAGGCAGAAAGATAAAATCCTGATAGTCGATGACGTAGAGCTTAACCGGGCGATCCTGTGTGAGCTTTTTGCCGGTGACTATGAAATACTGGAAGCAGACAACGGTAAAACGGCTGTAGAGCTGATGGAGCAGCATCACGATGAAATAGCGATCGTGCTGATGGATATCGTGATGCCGGTGATGAGCGGTCTGGAAGCACTGGAGATCATGAACGCCAAAGGCCTGATTGCCAAAACTCCTGTTTTTCTAATTACGGCCGAATCTTCTAACGATGCGATTTCCAAAGGCTTTCGTCTGGGTGTGGTCGATGTCGTTTTAAAACCGTTCAACCCAGATAATATCTGCCAGCGCGTTAATAATATCATCGAATTGTACCGTTATCGTTATAAACTGGAAAAGCTGGTCCAGGAACAGATGACTAAAATCGAAAAGCAGAACGAACAGCTGCGTAATTTCAACGTAGCTATGATCGATACTCTGAGTACGATCGTTGAATTCCGCGACTGCGAATCCGGACAGCATGTCCAGCGTATCCGCCAGCTGACCAAGATCATGCTGAAGGAGCTGGGACGGCAGAATGCCGAATATAAAATGAGCGATAAGACCATCGAGGATATTTCGATGGCGGCGGCACTGCATGACATCGGCAAAATAGCGATCCCGGACTATATCCTGAATAAACCTGGCCGGCTTACGGCAGAAGAATTTGCAATTATGAAAGAGCATACGCTGTACGGCTGTGAGATTCTGGAAAGTATCGATAGTCTGAAGCAGAATAAAGAGCAGTATCGCTATCATTACAATATTTGCCGCTGGCACCATGAGAAATGGGACGGCAGCGGTTATCCTGATGGACTGATCGGCAAAGAGATACCCATTTATGCTCAGATCGTGTCACTGGCCGACTGTTATGACGCCTTGACCAGTGTCCGCTGTTATAAAGGTGCTTTTACCCATGAAGAATCGGTGCAAATGATCGAAAAAGGTGAGTGCGGCGCATTCAGCCCTGATCTTCTGCAGTGCTTCCTGAAAATCGCTCCGGGGCTGCCGGAAATTTTACAGTCAGACGACGGGCTGCCGGCGGTAGTGTATCACTATCAGCATCCTAATACCGAAAAATTCAGTGGTAAAAAATGCTATAGCTGTGATATGGATAAAAACAGCCGCGTTGCGCGTCTGCTGGAGATAGAACGTGAGAAACAGAAGGCGCTGTTTGCCCTGGGCGGCGATATAATTTTTGACTATGATGTCGAAAAAGACCTGATCATTTTTTCGGATGAATATAAAAATATTTTTGGCGGTGAATGTATCGTTACAAACGCTAAGAAGGCTATTTACAGCAGTATGCCTATCTTACAGGAGGATCTCCAGCAGCTGGCGGAGCTGACCAAGGCTTTGACAGAAGAGAACAGCGGCTATGTTAAAGACGTCCGGCTGATCAATAAGTTTGGCGAAGAAAAATGGTACAGGATTCATATAAATTCGATCTGGGATAAAGAAAATTACGGCGTCATGCTCAGTATCGTGGGCAGGATGGTCAGTATCGATAAAATGAAACGTGAGATCGGACAGTGGAAAAGGCAGGCCGAGAGTGATGCTTTGACCAAGCTTGGCAACAGGGCTTATGGCGAGCGCCTGCTGCAGCAGATGCTCTGCGAACCGCAGAAGGAAAAGGCTGCGGTCATGTTCCTGGATGTTGATAATTTTAAGATGGTCAACGACAGGCATGGGCATTTGTTCGGAGACGAAGTTCTCTGCCGCATCGCCAATGAGATCAGCAAGCAGTTCCGGATCGATGACATCGTCTGCCGCATCGGCGGCGACGAGTTTCTGATCATTATGCGTAACATTAAGGATAGCCGGCTGCCGCTGATGAAAGCGGATGAGCTGAGAGCGGGCATCGAAAAACTGGGGCTTGAAGCTGATGTTCAGGTGCCGCTGTCGATATCCGTAGGCGTATCGTTTTATCCCGTAGATGGTACAGATGATGCAGTGCTTTTATATAAAGCAGATAAGGCTTTGTATGAGGCGAAAAAGCGCGGCAAAAATAATTGTGTCATTTACAGTAAAGCGTTGGAAAATGAACCGTTCATGTCGCAGATAACAGCTGCGGAAAGCGAATAAAAAATGACCCGTACGATAACGTACGGGTCATTTTCGTTTATAAGCTTGTCTTAAAGTGCTTTGATCAGGCTGCAGAGCCTGTCGACCTGAGTTGGGTCTGTGGCCCAGCTGGTGCAGATACGGGCGGCGATCCTGCCGTCGTCCATGTATTCCCAGGGAGCAAGGGCAAACTGTTTACTCAGCTCATCATACATTGCCTGCGGGAAAATGATGAACTGCTGGTTTGTTGTGGAATCGGTCACAAAACCCAGGCCGCGTTCCTGGACGGCTGCTTTGATCTGCAGAGCCAGTTCAACGCCGTGCCGGCAGATCTTATAATAAAGTCCGTCTGTAAAAAGCGTTTCAAATTGCAGGCCCAGCAGGCGCCCTTTGGCCAGTACAGCGCCGCCCTGCTTCATGATCGTGCGGAAATCGTCTTTTAAAGCCGGATTGACGATAACTGCCGCTTCGCCGAAAAGCGCGCCGCATTTAGTGCCGCCGATGCAGAAGACATCGCAGTTGTTTGTGATATCCGCCAGGGTCAGGTCATTGTCAGGCGCGGTCAGGCCGTAGCCCAGACGGGCCCCGTCGATAAAAAGATAAAGTCCGTAATGTCGGCAGACGGTATACAGTGCTTCCAGCTCTTCTTTGTGGTACAGGGAGCCGATCTCTGTCGGCTGTGAGATATAGACCATTTTGGGCTGGACCAGATGTTCGCGGCTGGGGTCGCCCAAATACAGCTCGTGCTGCTGTCTGATCATGGCAGCTGTGATTTTGCCGTCAGCTGTCGGCAGGTCGATTACCTTATGGCCGGTCCGTTCGATTGCGCCGGCTTCGTGCGTGTTGATATGGCTCTGTGCAGTGCCGTAAACGCCGTGGAAGGGACGCAGTGCCGCACAGATGATCGTCAGGTTGGTCTGCGTGCCGCCTGTCATAAAATGTACGTCGATATCGCTGCGACCGCATTCTTTTTTGATCAGCAAGGCTGCTGTTTCGCAGTATGGGTCGATCCCGTAACCGCCGGTCTGTTCGAAATTAGTTGCTGCCAGTGCTTCCAGTATTTCAGGAGTGCAGCCTTCTGTGTAGTCGCTGGTAAAATAATACATAACGCGCCACTTCCTTTACTTGTTTTTCCGTTTGGCCAGCCAGCCTTTAAGGTGTGTTTCGTAAAAAATCGGCAGCAGGGAGAAAATAATGATGCCCAGCGTAACATGGGAAAAATTGTTTTTGACCCACGGCATATTGCCGAACAGATAACCGCCGCCGACGAATAAAAAGACCCAGGTCACAGCGCCGGTCACATTATAGATAGCGAAAGTACGGTAATGCATACTGCCGATGCCGGCTACGAAAGGCGCCAGTGTACGGACGATAGGGGCGAAGCGGGCCAGGAAGATAGCTTTATGGCCATGTTTGGCATAAAAGGCTTCAGCCTTCTGGATATGCTGTGGTTTGATGAGTTTCGGATAATTCCGCAGGATACGGTGCCCAAATTCTTCGCCGATCATGTAATTGCAGGCATCGCCTAAAATGGCGGAAACCAGAAAGATGATCACGAGCGTCGCCAGGTCAAGGCCGCCTGCTGTAGCTGCTAGGGCGCCGCAGGCAAAAAGCAGTGAATCGCCGGGCAGAAAGGGAGTCACAACAAGTCCGGTCTCGCAGAAAACGATCGTAAAGAGGATCGCATAGATCCAGTGACCGTATTGCTCCATGACGAGAGGCAGGTAGCGGTCGAAGTGCAGGATGTAATCGAAAAAATTAGAATAAAGTGCTTCCATTGTCAGAGGTTACTTCCTTTCGCAAAAAACTAAGTTTATTTTATCATAAAACACCTGAATTTGATATGAGAAAATTAGATGGATATGGTATAATGACAATATCGTAAAGCGACGGGAAATTAAGCTGCTGGTGCGGCAATAATTTCTACTCATGCTGATCTGCAGTTACTAACAGCCTGCTCTTAGATTTTGCAGCTGGCAGGAAGCAGGTTATGTCTGGGCTAATGGTGATAGTTCTTTATGGAAGAGGAGTGAAGTTATGACAACTGATTTATGCTGGTGCGGCAGCGGCAAAGCTTATGCCGACTGTCACAGCGAAATAGACGCTAAAATCGAATTGTACCGCAAGGCCGGTCATGAAGTGCCTGACAGAGAGATGATCAAAACGCCGGAACAGATTGCAGGCATTCGTGAAGCCTGTAAGATCAATACGGCAGTTTTGGACGAAGTAGAAAAAAATATCAAAACGGGAATGACAACGGAAGAGATCAATACTATCGTACACGAATATACCGTTGGTCATGGTGCTATCCCTGCACCGCTTAATTTCTGCGGCTTTCCTAAAAGTGTCTGTACTTCGATCAACGATCAGGTTTGCCATGGAATACCATCGGCAAATGACGTTTTGAAAAGCGGCGATATCGTTAATGTCGATGTTTCAACTATTTATAATGGTTACTATGCCGATGCTTCCAGAATGTTTATGATCGGCAAAGTCGATAAAAAGAAACAGGATCTGGTAGCGATCACTAAAGAGTGTCTGCGACGCGGGCTTGAGGCAGCACAGCCGTGGAGCTTTGTCGGCGATATCGGCGCAGCCGTGTCCGGTTTTGCGCATAAGCATGGTTATTCTGTCGTCACCGAATTCGGCGGTCATGGTGTAGGTATCGATTTCCACGAGGAGCCTTTTATCTGCCATGTGGGCAAACGCAAGACAGGAATGCTGCTGGTGCCGGGCATGATCTTTACGATCGAGCCGATGATCAATACCGGGAAGCGCGAGGTTTATGTTGATGCCGGCAATGACTGGACTGTTTATACTCAGGACGGCGGCATGAGTGCTCAGTGGGAATATACGGTGCTGATTACGGAAACCGGTAACGAAGTGCTGACTTATTGATTTGGTGCTGTTTAAAAATAAAAACGCTCAGGGCTTAGGCTCTGAGCGTTTTTATTTTTTAGTCAGGCTTTTTTAGGACGCGGGTGATCGCCGCAAATAATTCTTCGGGAACGATGGGTTTGCTGACATGGTCGTTCATGCCGCTGGCGTAAGCGCGCCGGATATCTTCTGTAAAAGCATCTGCCGAAAGCGAGATTATCGGGATCGTCTGTGCCTGCGGGTGCGTGCTGCTGCGGATCGCCAGCGTCGTCTGATAACCGTCCAGGACCGGCATCTGGATATCCATCAGGATCAGAGCATAGGTGCCGGGGTCACTGTTTGTAAACAGTTCCAGTGCTTCTTTGCCGTTGACGGCGCAGTCGCTGCTGATGCCGCGGCTTTTTAAAAGCTCCAGACACAGCTCCTGATTGAGAGGATTATCTTCAGCCAGCAGCAGATGCAGACCATGCAGGTTTTGTTCAGCTGTTATGCTGTCTTTTTCGGCAAATTCTTCAGCGTAAGGCAGTGTTAACTGTACGGTGAACGTACTGCCTTTACCTTTGGCGCTGTTGACGCTGATGCTGCCACCCATCAATTCAACTAAATATTTGACGATGGACAGGCCCAGGCCGCTGCCGCCGTATTTTCTGGCGGTGCTGCCGTCTTCCTGCTCAAAGGGCTGGAAGACCTGAGCGAGCATTTGTTCCGACATGCCGCAGCCGGTATCTGTAACGACCATTGTCAGGACAGTCTGAGCAGCGCTGTCGGCCTGCCGCTGAGTGACGTCAAGCGTGATCTGTCCGTCTGCAGCAGTGAATTTGACGGCATTTGACAGCAGATTGCTTAAAATCTGCTGCAGGCGCAGGCTGTCGCCGAGCAGGATATCGTGTTTGAAGGCTTCGCGGTTCAGGCTGAAACGGATATTTTTTTCGCGGCATTGTACGCTGTAAAGGCTCTGGAGTTCACGCAGTACTTGAGAAAGTTTAAAGGGAGAATTGTCCAGCTTGAGTTTTTGGTTTTCAATCGCGGACATATCGAGAACATCGTTGACGATACCTAAAAGCAGCTCGGACGAATAGCTGATTTTCTGCAGATATTCATTGCGGCGGTTTTGTTTGTCCGGCTGCAGGGCCAGTCTGGTAAAGCCCAGGATGGCATTGAGCGGTGTACGGATTTCGTGGCTCATTCGCGACAGAAAGCTGCTTTTAGCTTCGCTGGCGGCCAACGCCTGTTTGGCAGCAGTTTCCAGCTCCATATTTTTAGCTTCTAACAGTTCCAGATATTTTTGCCGCTGCAAAGTGAAATAAAGCCAGGCGGCAAAAAGAACGATCAGAACGACCATTAAAGCAGCGATCAGATAGTTGTATTTATAGGCCAGATCAGAAAGTAAAGGCTGGTAAGGCGATTGTACGGTTTCATACATTACTATGTTATCCAGCGTTTTTGGATTAAGAGTGTCGATACATTTGTTGAAAATAGTCAGCAGCTGGTTGCCATCGGCATCATTAGCTGCTGCCAGACAGAGATTATCAGGAAAATTAAATAAAGACAAAATCTTTAAATCGGTAAAGCGGGGATTTTGCAGATGGTAGCTGATGATATGGCTGTTCTGCAGTGCCAGGTCGGCTTCGCCGTCCGCTACTGCCAGCAGGCAGTCTCTGGTATTGACTTTATTGATAATGGAAAAATGAGGATAAGTATTTAAAATAAGGTTTTTGTAGGCAATGTAATTAAATGGTAAAGCAACTTTCTGCGGTTTGGTGATGTCGATGAAATTATTTTTATTGGCGACAGCCATAACGCGTCCCTGAAAGAAGGGCTTGGAAAGACGGATCGAGATATTGTTTCGGTAAGGTTCGTAATCCGTGACCCCGGCGATCAGGTCAAAGCCTTCTGTCTGCAGGCTCTGGTCCAGACGGGCGCCGGCTGGCAGCAGCTTTAAAATAACTTTGGCACCGGATAAGCGTTCCAGCTCTTTGGCTATTCCGGGCAGGATGCCCGCCGGCAGATTAGTTTCGGAACTGAATGCTGAAAGCGGCTCGTCGTTAGGGAGAAAACCGATGGTGATCGGACCGCGGTGTGCCAGGAAGTCTCGTTCTTTTTTGGTAAGCAGCGGCTGCGTTAGCAGGGAACTTTGTTCGTAATAGGTGGCATAAGTCGTATTTTCAAATTCAGGCGTATTGGCGTGAATGTTCATCAAAGCATCGTTTAGGCGCTGCAGGACGGCTTTATTGCCTTTGGTCGTAATAAAATAGATCGGGTCGGCCTGAAAGCGGGCCACTAACCGCAGATCTTTATATAAGGGCATGCTGCCGGTAACTATGGCATCAACCTGTTTATTTTGCAGCGCTTCGACCATAGCTTTGCTGGAATCAAAAAGTACAGGCTGGTAGGTAAATGCATTTTTACGGGCAACATCGCTTAAAACTTCAGTCTGAAAGTTACCCTTGAGAACGCCGATCCGCAGACCGTTGAAGCTCTGGTAATCGTTATAGTAAACTTTGTTATCGTCATTACGCACGTACATGACCATGTATTCGACTCCGCTGGGCAATGAGGCAAATTCGTAGCTGGCGGCACGTTCCGGTGTGTACTGGGCCATACCTAAAAGATCAAGCTCGCCTTTGGCTAAAAGCTCCAGGCATTCCTGCCAGGTGGCATAAACATATTCATAACGCCAGCCGGTATAGTGTGAGATTTCGTTGAGATATGCAACACCGTACCCGTCGACAGTTCCGGCAGCGGTTTTTTCTATAAAACCGGGGCTGTCGGTGTAGCCGACCCTGACGGGATGCGGTCGCATGCCAGTGGCAGCGGCGATGAAAGGGTACAGCAGCAAGAACAGGCTGCAGCAGAAAACGAGCAGATTTTTGTTCTTTTGGAAAATTGAGCGCAGGTGATCCATTAAGAAACCAGCTTTCCCAGGTTATGGTTTGTTGCTACCTGTTGTTTTAAACAGTAAAGTATTGTATATATTTATTATATAATATTAATTTTGATAAAACAAATACCAATAAAATCAAATAATAAAAGTGGTATAAATAAGGTGTTGTATAAAAGGACAAAACCCAAATCAAAGGAGGTTTTTAAGAGCGCCAGAAAAGAAGGAGAGAGAAAAACAAGAAAAAGAGAGAGCAAGAAAAGAATCGTCACACCTTTAGTCAGTGGTGGTTCTTGAAAGCGGAACTGAGGCAGGGATCTTTGGTACGGTTCCGTTTTTTTGCAGCGGCTGCGACTACAGGGCTGAAAGGTCGTGAAGAAATGATCGTTGTCAATCCGCAAACTGTTACAAACCGTGAGCTGGCTGCTTTGGCCATGCAGGCTAAGGGCAGGATCAGCAGGCTTTATCTGCACTGGACGGCAGGTCACTACGAAGATGTTTATGATGATTATCACCTGAACATCGGCCCAGGCGGTGAGATGTATCTGACTTGCAAAACATTTACAGAAGTGAAGGAGCATACCTGGCACCGTAATACGGGCAGTATCGGCATCGCGCTGTGCTGCGCTTCCGAGGCGCAGGCCTGCAGCGGCCGGGATACTGATTTTGGCGGCGAGCCGCCGACAGTAGTGCAGATAGAAACACTGGCTAAAACCGTTGCGGTATTGACGGCCTGTCTGGAGTTGGAGATCAATGTCCTGACAGTGACTACTCATTGCGAAGCGGCCTTGTTTGACGGTTACGGACCGCACAGCGGCGATCCGCAGCTGCGCTGGGATCTGTGGTATCTGCCTGACCTGCCGCTGGACAGCGCTCTGAAACCGGGAGGGTATGTTATCCGTGGTAAAGCCTTGTGGTATCTCAGCGAAATTTTAAGACAAAGGAGGTGAAAGAAATGGCGATCACTAAAACTGTTACCAAACAGACCCTGACACTGAATGTCGAAGATGGCGTTAATGAACAGGGGGCTGTAAAAACTAAAGGTCATAATTATGCCGGCGTACGTCCGGAAGCAGAACCTGCTGCTATCATGCAGGCTGCTGCTGCTCTTGGCACTCTTATCAGTCATGAACTGATGGGCGTTGTTGTGACTGAAAAAGCCGAGCTTGCTCAATAAAAGCGGGCACAGGTACAGAACGTATATTTATTAGAAAGGAGCTGGAATGAATGGAAAAAGTTTTACAATTGGTATTTAAAAAAGCCGATGGCAGCAAAAAAGTTTTCAGCGTGACCGATCCTCGCGATGATGTTACTGCTGACGAAGCAAAAACAGCGATGGAGACAGTCATTGCTGCCGATATTTTTGCAGCGGACGGCATCGGTCTGACTGAAGCTGTTGAAGCCCGTGTGCGCACTACGGAAGTCAATGTTTTAGCATAAGATGGATCTGGAAACACTGCTGTCACAGGTCGCCAATTACGGTTTTCCGATGGTCCTGTCGTGGTATCTGCTGGTGCGCATGGAAGGCAGACTGGACAGACTGACGGACAGTATCAACAGCCTGGCCCGCAGTATTGCGGCTGGAAAAACAGCATAAAAAAGACGCAGCTCAGGCTGCGTCTTTTTATTTTATATCATTGTTTACCAAGCGTCGATACCGCGCCCGTCAGCCAGCGGATCGGGTCCGTAGCTGTTAGGACCGATCGTGCCGCGAAAGAACATCAGGTAGACAGCAAAGAAAAAGCTGATCAGCGGAATGAAGGCCAGCAATACCATGAGCGAGCCGTGGTCAAGGTCATGCAGACGTCTGACGTAAAGCGACAGGCAGCTGAGCGCGGCGATAAAGGTCAAAGCAAAGGCCAGTATCTGGAACATCGTTCCGTCTGGCGCAAACAGACTGCCGATCAGATAGCCCAGACACCAGATGATGGCATTACGCAGTAAAAAGCGCAGGATATAGGGCTTACGGTTCAGGCGGCCGTCAAAACTGAAAAACATTTCCTGGAAATCCATAAAGATTCCTCCTTTTATATAATGTCAGATAAATACAAATATCACTGTTGCTGTCTTAATGATAACACAGACAGCAGCTTAAGTCGGATTATTTTAATTACTTTTCTGACGCCAAAAGTTATGGAATTTATCGGCCAGCTGTTTTTGACTCAGCTGTTCCGGCCACAGCTCCTGATTGGGAGCATTGCGCATAGCGGCGGCCAGATGGTCGTAGACTTCAGGGCTGAGCTTTTCCAGTTCGCGGATATGCTCTTTGATATCCTGGCGTTTGGTATGACCGTCGTAAGGGCAGGGATTACGCAGAGGCTGCAGGTCAAGCTGCCTGACCATGTCGATGATTTCTGCTTCGCGGTAATACAGCAGCGGCCTCAGTACGGTCAAACCTGTTCTGGACAGTGGTGTGACCGGTAAAAAGGTACGCAGCTGACCGGAGGTGAGCACGTTCATCAAAAAGGTCTCTACGGCATCATCGTGGTGGTGGGCCAGGGCCACTTTGTTAAAACCAAGCTCTAGTGCCGTACGGTTGGTAGCGGCACGGCGGAAATAAGCACAGGTGAAGCAGGGCGTATTGCCTTTATTCTGCCAGGCAGAGTTGACATCGACCTTTTCGCTGTAATGTTTCAGACCATAGTATCCGCAGAAAGCTTCCAGCTCTGCTTTGGGAAAAGCAGGTGAGAACATTGCGTCAACAGTATAACAGGCCAAGTCAAACGGCACAGGGGCATACTTTTGGATCTCGGCCAGTGCAGCAGTCAAAAACATACTGTCCTTCCCGCCGGAAAGTCCGATCAGGATCCTGTCACCTGCCTGCAGCATATCAAATTCGATTACAGCCCGCCAGAGCTTGCTTAAAAGCTCAGCAGGAACGAAGGGTGTACGGCTCATGGAGATTCTCCTTCAGTGCTGGTATATGATGTTGTTATTATACCACAAGGGTATGTATGAGTGCTAAATTCGTAAAAACCTTATTAAGCATTCAAACGATACCACAATGGTATGTGCCCTCACCAGGTTCGATAAGGGTGTTTAGTAGTGCAAATAAAAAAAGCCTGCTCAAAAAGAGCAGGCTTTTATGGTTTAGATTAAGCTACGCGAACGTTAGCAGCGCGCATTCTGCGGCTGTTTTTCGGATCAGCTTCTGTATCAAATGTTACAGGTTGACCTTCTTCAAGAGTTTTGAAGCCGTCGCTTACGATAGCGGAAAAATGTACAAATACATCTTCGCTGCCGTCAGCAGGAGTAATGAAACCAAAGCCTTTATCAGAGTTAAACCATTTTACAGTACCGTTCATCATAACGAGTACCTCCTAAATTTTATTATATTCACAGACCACACGCAAAAAACTCACATATTTTTGTAACTCATTCAATAGCAAATGACTTACAAAAATATGTGAGCACAATTTGTATATTCGGAATACTTCTATATATTATCATGGTAGAAACAGGAAGTCAAGCTTTTGTTAAAATATATTTTTGAAAATTTACAGTGCTGTTTTCAGGCAGCGCTGATGTGTCTGAATGTCTGAAACATAAGGAAGCAGAAACTCTGCTCTGATTTTGTAAAAAAAGAAAAAATTAATGTAATTATTCAAAAAAGAGGATAAATTATTTAAAAATATGTTTTTGAATATTGAAAACCCTGTATTTAAATTGGCATTTACGGTACAATATAACTATAATAAATAATTGTGCTGACGAATAATCGTAATCTTTAAAGGGGTAGAAGCGATGCAGAAAAAATCCGAAGCTTTTCCTAAAAAAATATATTTGAAGCCGGCTTTGGAAGAACGTCTGGCTCAGATTTTGGCAGTGCCGCTGACAGTTGCGGCTGCCCCTTTCGGTTATGGTAAAACGACTGCTGTGAAAAAAGTGCTGCTTTCTCTTTCTGTAGATATGCTGTGGGATACCTGTTATACAGGAGCGGAAGCGGCTTTTTGGCGTTGCTTTGTCAAATCGCTGCAGACTGCTGGTGTAGATACTGCTTCGCTGACCTGGCAGGAACTGCCGCGTAATGCGGCGACCCGTCAGCGGGTTATCGAAGTGCTGCAGGCATCGAAATTGAAAAAAACGGTTGTTTTCGTCTGGAACAATTATCATCTGCTGGGCAGCGAGGACTGTGATAAGCTGCTGCTGGCGCTGGCGAAAGCTGATCTGCCCAACTGGCATTTTGTGCTGCTGACACAGCGGCCGCCGGATTTCACTTTGGATGAGCTGGTCCTGAAAGGTGAGTGTCTGTATCTGCAGCCGAAGGATTTTGCTTTTGAAGTGAGTGATATTATTGTTTATTATCGTAAAAACGGGATCGTTTTAGAACGTCGTGCCGCAGAAAATCTGCTGGCTGCTACAGAAGGCTGGGTCAGCGCCCTATATCTGTATCTGCGGCAGTACCACAACGGGCAGAGCCCGCAAACAGGCGAGGAATTGCTGCGGCTGGTACAGGCCGTGGCTTATAATTCCTGCAGCGAAGCGGAAAAAACACTTTTAACAGAGCTGTCTATTTTAAATGAGGATTTTAGTGGACGCCAGGCTGCTTATGTAACGGAAAATGATGCGGCGCCAGCTCTGCTGGAAAATCTGGCGCTCAGACATGGCTTTATCAGTTATGAGCTGCTGAAAGGACAATACCATATCCATAATGCATTCAAAGTCTATCTGCAGCGTCTGGGAGCAGAACTGCCGGATACAGAACGGCGTCGTTTGTGCCGGCGCAGTGGTCAGTGGTATGAGCTGCAGAACGATTTTCTGACAGCCTTTTGCTACTATCATACAGCCGGCGATTATGACAAGATGCTGACCGTTTTTGAAAAAGACCGCGGCTGCAGCTTTGAGAACAATTATAAAAATAAAATTATGGCTTATTTTGGCGAAGCGCCTGAAACGATCAGGCAAAAGCATATCAAAGCGGGCTTGATTTATGCGCTGTGGCTGTTTTTGAGCGGGGAAAACGAACGGCTGCAGCAGGAAATCAGGAAGCTGCGGAAATATATTGGGCAGCTGGAGGACAGACAGGAACGGGAGCAGTGTCTGGGCGAGCTGGAGTTTTTGCTGGGTGAGACCCAGTATAATGATGTGGAAGCCATGGCGGCTTATTTTAAAAAGTCGCTGCAGCTGCTGCGGCAGCCGGTACGCTTTTTCTCGCCGCAGACTATCTGGGGCGGCGGTGCCAATTCTATTTTGTTTATGTTTTACCGTCAGGCCGGTACGCTGCAGAAAACCCTGGATGTTTTTCCGCAGGCTATGGCATATTATTACCGTCTGGTGCAGAATCACGGTGCCGGTTCTGAATATGTACTGGCATCGGAAGCGTATTTTCAGCGCGGTTATTGGGAAAAAGCGTTTATTTTGGCAACGGAAGCACTGAATGTTTCACGGCGCAACGAACAGGTCAGCGTAGAGCTGTGTGCAGAATTTATCGCTCTGCGTATCAGTATTGCTTTGGGGAATAAAAAACGTGTCCGTGAGATCAGCAGACGGCTGGATGCTCTGCAGACGGCAGTGCAGGAGCATTTATACCGCAAAACTATCGAAGCCAGCCGCGCCTGGATCGATCTGCAGCTGGGGGACAAGGGCAAACTGCTCGTTAGCTGGCTGCAGAAGGGTGATTTTCAGAAATCGGGTCTGCTTTATTCAGCCTGGGGCTGTTTATATATCGTTTATGGACGCTATTTACTGCTGCAGAAGGACTATCTGCCGCTTTTGGGGCAGCTGCGTGAATTTGAAGCGGCGGCGCGGAGTTTTAATAATTTTTTACTGAGTATTTATGCTGCGGTCTACAGTGCTGCGGCACAGGACGGTCTGCAGCATGAAAACGAAGCTTTGAGCGAATTGAACCGGGCACTGGTGCTGGCGGCTGCAGACGGGATCGTGATGCCTTTTGTGGAAAATTTTGACGTGCTGGAACCGCTGCTCAAAAAAGCAGCACAGCAAAACAGCGGTGAACCGGAGCTGCTGGCAAAGATATTGGAGCTGGGTGCAGTATATCAGGAAAATTTAAAAAATATCAAGCACAAAGCTTCGTATATCATGGGCGGCAAAACTTTGACTGCCAGGGAGGCCGAGATCGCAAACTTTGTTGTGCAGGGCAGGACTAATGCGGAAATTGCCGCGGAAATGTTTATTGCCGAGATAACAGTGAAAAAGGCTTTGCAGGGGATCTACCGCAAATTAGGCGTCGATACGCGTCTGGAGCTGGTAATGGCCCTGAATGCTGATATCTGAGGATTTTATTTCGTGATGTAAGGTGTATTAAGAATCGGTAGTAAAAAAATACTCCATTACGGTGGAGTATTTTTTATGAAGTCAGAACCTGTTTTGTGATAAAATGCTGTTATAACAATAAGGATCGGAGTAAAGGTTATGCAGCGTGCTTATTATGAAAGTTCTTTACAAGATTTTTTACAACAAGATGAAAATTTAATATTAGGTATTTTAGCTCGTAATAATGAATACACACTAGAAGATTTACAACGTAATGCTTGGTTAGCAGAAATCAGAATTCTGAAAAGTCAATTAGCAGTTTTGAAAACAGGCCATATAATTTTTGAATATACAATACCAAGAATTGGTGAAAGAATAGATGTAGTATATTTAAAAGATGGATTGGTATTTTCATTAGAATTTAAGGTGGGAGAGAAAAATTATTCTCGATATGCTATTGATCAAGTGACAGATTATGTTTTAGATTTAAAAAATTTTCATAAAGCAAGTCACAATAGGGTTCTCGTACCAATTTTAGTTTCTACTGAAGCAATGGAAAGAACTAATAATTTTCGGGAGCTAAGGTCGGGGATTCTTAATGTGTTATTTTGCAATAAAACCAATATAGCAGCAGTAATTACAGCTGTTTTGCAACAGTACAACGACATAGAATTAAATTCTAATGAGTGGATAGAATCTGCATATATGCCAACACCAACTATTATAGAAGCGGCACAGGCTCTATATCGTAACCACAGCGTTGAGGATATTGCGCGAAATGATGCAAAGGCGGTTAACCTACAGCAGACAGCTGAAGCCGTTAATGAAATTATTGAAGTGAGTAAGCAGAAGCATACTAAAGCTATTTGTTTTATAACTGGAGTTCCAGGAGCCGGCAAAACTTTAGCTGGGCTTAATATTGCCAATGAACGTCATAATTTTGCTGAAGAAGAACATGCGGTATTTCTTTCAGGAAATAAACCATTAGTGGATGTTTTGCGTGAAGCTTTAATACGTGATGAAAGTTCTAGAAAAAATATTTCTAAGCAAGAGGCGACAAAAAAGGTGTTACCTTTTATTCAAATGATTCATCATTTTCGTGATGCTGAGATAATGACTCAAGAGCCACCAAATGAAAAAGTTGTTATTTTTGACGAAGCGCAGCGAGCTTGGACTCAAGAAAAGTTAGCTGAGTTTATGAAGCGAAAAAAAGGTGTAGCTGACTTTACAATGTCTGAGCCAGAATTTTTAGTTGATGTTATGGATAGACATAAGGATTGGGCTGTTATTGTTTGCCTTGTTGGTGGAGGGCAAGAAATCAATACTGGTGAAGCTGGTTTGTCTGCGTGGTTTGATGCATTATCAACAAAGTTTCCTGAATGGGAAGTTTATGTGTCTGATAAAATTACTGATAGCGAATATGTGCAAAATAAACCATTGGTAGAGAGATTGGCAACACTAAATTATCATATTGTTACAGCTTTACATTTGGCAGTTCCATTACGATCGTTTCGATCAGAGAATGTTGCAGGTTTTGTAAAAGCATTATTGGATATTGATGTTAAATGTGCTCAAATGCTTTATGCAGAAATAAGCGAAAAATATCCTATATTTTTAACAAGAAATTTGCAAAAAGCTAAAGAATGGGTGCTAAGTAGGTCAGAAGGAACAGAACGTTATGGTTTAATAGCTAGTTCAGGGGCTAAAAGATTACGTAGCTGTGGGATTTGGGTACAGAGTAAAATAGATGCTAAGCACTGGTTTTTAGATGATAAATATGACGTTCGGTCGTCGTATGCCTTAGAAGAAGTAGCAACAGAATTTGATATTCAAGGGCTAGAAGTAGATTGGAGTATTGTTGCTTGGGATGCTGATTTGAGGTTTATCAAAGACCATTTTGAATATTTTAAGTTCATTGGTGCTGGTTGGCAAAGAATCAATAAAATAGAGAATCAGCAATATTTAAAAAATACTTATCGTGTTCTATTAACACGTGCGCGTCAGGGTTTTATTATTTTTATTCCAGAGGGTGATGTCTATGATGAAACTAGGAAGAATGACTATTATGATGAAACATACAAATATTTACAAAAGATAGGATTGAACGAGTTATGATTTTTGTATCGGCGGCGATTATTCGCAATACAGCAGGAGAAATAATGATTTGCCAGCGCGGTGCAGGCGGCAGCTGCGCCTTTTTATGGGAGTTTCCGGGCGGCAAGCAGGAAGCGGGTGAAACAGCTGCAGACTGCTTAGTACGTGAATGCTGGGAAGAGCTGGGGATAGAGATAGATATTGTGGCTCTGCTTGAGCAAACCAGCTACACTTATCCGGATAATAAAATAGGGCTTTCCTTTTTTGCCGCCAAAATAACCGGCGGTGTGCCGCAAAAAAGCGTACATCAGAAAATTTTATGGGTGCGGCCGGCAGAACTGCTGCAGTATCAGTTTTGTCCTGCCGATACAGAAATAGTCAGCAGGCTGGCACAAGGGGAATGATTAAAAGGTATCATGAGTGGTATCTTTATTTTTGTTGTAATGAAGAATGAGTATTTGATACTGGCAGGAAAATATATTTTGATATAGAATAAAAGACAACATTAATATTTATGAAATAAAGAAAAAATTTAAGGGGATATTATTATGGATTATGTTGCTTTAAAACAAATTATTTCTGATTATAAAAGTAATTTTTCTAGAATTAGGGAAGAAGAAGATTATAAATGGAAAGCGGTACAACATTTTCAGGAAAATTGGCAGATAGATGTAGAAAATTTTGCAGAGATGCTTAAGATATCTCTAAATAAAACACATAACCTTTTAGCTGTAGGATCTTTTCCCAGAGATACTATTTGTGAAATGGCAAAATGGGAGCCTGAGAAAGTAAAGACATTATTTATAAAACTCTATGATGAAAAAGTAGATGTTACAGAACGTATAGAAAGTTTTTTATTGGATGCAGAGATAATTTATAATATGATTATAGATTCCAAAAAAGAAGTTTCCAAAACTTTTAAAAGAGGATGTCAACAAGATGCTAAGGCGGTAACTGTATACTTATTGTTGCGATACCCAGAAAAATATTATATCTATAAATGGAATAAGTATAAGCTGTTTGCTGATTGCATAAAAGCTGAAATTGTTTCTGGCAGACCTTTGGAAAAAGTAAAAAAATATTTTGAATTATGTGACGTAGTACTGAATTTTATTCAGAACGATAAAGAGCTATTAGAGTTGAATTTAGTACGTCAGAGTGAATGGCCCAAGGCTGATAATAAATTACACTTGCTGGTTGATGATATTATTTATTTTGGTAGTAGGATGAACTGTATAGCAGAAAATGATTTTATTCCAAAAAGCAAAGAATATACACCGGGAATCAGTGTAGAAAAATGGTTAGAATTGTTACATGATAAAAAAGTTTTCAATGATACTAGTTTGTATATTATGAAAATGTTTTTAGAACAAGATGATCGATCTACTTGTGTGAACCTAAGTCGTGTTTATGGTAAGGGTGTTTTGACATATAATCATTTCAATGCTGAATGTATTGCGCTTGCTGGCAGGGTGAGAAAGGCGACAAATTGTATTGCTTATAAAAATGCAAAAGAAGAGGAAAAATTTTGGCCAATTTTGTTTCTGGGTAAAAATGTTATTGAAGATGAAGACCGTAAAAGATTTTTATGGAAACTGCGGCCTGAATTAAAGGAGGCTTTGATGGAAATGGATTTAAGTAAATATAATACAGATTGTTATGTAGGGAGACTCAAAAAAATTCCTGAAAATATTATTTTATACGGACCTCCTGGAACTGGAAAAACATATAATGCAGTCAATTATGCTGTGGCAATCATTGAAGGTAAATCTTTTGATGAGATTAAAAATGAAAATCGTAGTGAAGTGAAAAAAAGATTTGATGTATACAAGGATTCATCAAATAACAGAATCGAATGTATTACATTTCATCAGTCATATAGCTATGAGGAATTTATAGAAGGTATACGCCCAATTTTAGAGACTGCTGATGAGGCTGATATGAGTGATTCTGAATCAAAGCTTAAATATAAGCTGGAGGATGGGGTTTTTAAACAATTTTGTAATAAAGCCAGAAATTCGGAAGTTTTAAAAGAAATTGGTTATGGGTTAAGGGATAATGCTGTCATATGGAAAGTTTCTTTGATGGGTACAGGAGAGAATCTTGTACGCAAAGATTGTTTTGATGATGCTCACGAACGCATAAGAATTGGTTGGAGTGAATATGGAAAAGATATTGATTTTGAGAAATGTTCTTTTGCTGTTGGAGGTAAAGCAATTTTAAAACAATTCATTGAAACTATGCAAATTGGTGATATTGTTTTTTCCTGCTATAGCGAAGATACTATTGATGGTATCGGTGTAGTTACAGGCGAATATGAATGGATTGAAAGTATCAACAATGATTATCAGCGGTCTCGTAAAGTAAAATGGTTGGTTAAAGGAATACGAGAAAACATACGACAGCTTAATGGCGGCATCGCAATGACACTAAGTACTATTTATAAATTAAATAGAATTACTGTTGCTGATGCTTTAGCGATAGTAAAAAAATACAGCAGTAATTCTTTTGTAAATGATAATGAACCATTTGTTTTTATTATTGATGAAATTAATAGAGGAAATATCTCCAAGATTTTTGGAGAGCTTATAACTTTAATTGAACCTTCAAAAAGAATTGGCGCCGAAGAAGAATTAAGAATGAAGCTTCCTTACTCTAAAAAAGAGTTTGGTATCCCCAAAAATGTTTATATAGTTGGTACTATGAATACGGCAGATCGTTCAATAGCATTTATTGATACAGCATTACGTAGACGGTTTACATTTATAGAAATGCAGCCTAAAGCATCAAATTTAGAAAATATTCGTATTGTTGATGATGAAGGTAATAATACTTCTATAAATTTGTCTGAGATGTTGGCAACAATGAATGATAAAATAGAATTGTTATACGATCGTGAACATACTATTGGGCATGCGTATTTTACATGTTTAGCACCAAAGGCTACTGTTACTGATTTAAGGCATATTTTTGAATTTAAAATTATACCACTTTTGCAAGAATATTTTTATGATGATTATGAAAAAATAAGTTTTGTTTTGTCTGATAAACGAAATGATGAGACTGATAGGTTGATTTCGGTTAAGTATTGTCATGATAATGATTTGTTGAGTTTATATAATTTTGATTTGGACGATGGTGGAATAAAAAGGTTGAATTTTAAAGCGTTGGAAAAAATAACATTTTACACAAATATATACTGATATCGGTAAGAGGTTGGTTGCGTGAAAGATAACAGTGTTGTTATGATAAAAGAATATCAAAGTGTTTGCTGTGTTAAGGGAATGCAGGGCTATGGCTATTTGGATAGTAGAAATTTTGCTAAACTAGAAAGTTTTATTTTAAAAAATAGCAGAAGTGATGCTGATAACAATGTTTTAGAATTAATGAAAATTACATATGCAAGTCAAGTAGGCAAAGTTATTACAGCGCGTAATTTTGTTGGCACAATCAATTTTGGCTCACATACTAGTTTAGAAATATTGCCTAAAATTTATTCCCCAAATAGCGATACGTTAAGTGATGAGAAGGTTAAAGAAATATTTTTTAAAATGCTTCTGTCTGTAAAGAATATGCCTTTTAAAAAAATCTCCGAATCAAATATAAACGTTCAGAAAAATAATATATGGGAAATTTTTATTAAAATATTTATTGACAGGGTAACTATTTTAGTAAAGCAGGGGCTAAAATCAGGATATCTTACTTGTTGTGATAATGAAGCTTATTTCAAAGGAAAATTGCAGATTAGGGAACATTTGCGAGAGAATTTTACAGATGAAAAACATTTTATTGAATATGATGTTTTTGCTTTAAACAGACCTGAGAATAAAATAATTAAAAGTACGTTACTGTTTTTACAGAAATACAACTGTTGTTCGCAAAATTTAAAAAATATTGTACAATTGTTGAAGTTTTTTTCTGACGTATCTCCATCTAAAAATTATGAGGATGATTTTCTAAAATGTCGGTTTGAACGTGGTATGACTGGTTACGCAGATGTTTTGAACATTTGTAGAGCTTTTTTAGGTGGAAATAGTTTTAATGTGTTTGCAGGTGATAATAATTTGAGTGCTTTATTATTTCCTATGGAGTTGTTGTTTGAAAGTTACATAGCAAAAATTTTAAAAAAGAGTTTTATGGGAACTGAATACGAAATAAGTGTTCAGGAACAAGGAGTCTATTTGTTTGATACACCGCAGAAATTTAGATTAAGACCTGATATAGTAATAAAACATAATAATAGCATGGTTGTTCTAGATACAAAATGGAAACTTTTGACATCTAGTGGCGGAAAGAAAAATGGTATATCACAACAGGATATATATCAAATGTATGCTTATGCAAAAAGATATTCAGCTAAACAGGTAATATTGCTTTATCCGTATAGTGATAACTGTGAACAACAATGTATAGAATACCATACCGATGTGGAAAGTGTTTGTGTAAAAGTGATGTTTGTTGATTTAACAAAAGAAGATGACATAGTTGATGAAGTTGTTGCGCATGTAAAAAATATTTTAATATGAATTGGATGAATGTCCTGGTGTGGCTAGTTACATACCGGGATATTTTATGTTATGTTTGGCAGGAAAAAGTGAATCAGAAGCGAATAATATTAAAGTTACGATAAAATAAAAAGATGCGGCACAGGCAGTGCCGAATAGACGGAGGAACCAATGACAGAGACCTTAGCAGGCCTTAATCCAGAACAGGCCGAAGCAGTACAGACAACCAACGGACCCATGCTGATCATGGCAGGTGCCGGCAGCGGCAAGACCAAGGTGCTTACTTGCCGGATCGCACATTTGCTGCAGCAGGGCGTACGTCCTTACCGTATTTTAGCAATTACGTTTACCAATAAAGCGGCCGCCGAAATGCGCGAGCGCGTCGATAAAATGGCGGGAGCCGCGGCTAAAGATGTCTGGCTGTTTACCTTCCATGCTTTCTGCGCCCGTTTTTTGCGGATGGAAATAACGAAACTAGGCGGTTATGGCAGTAATTTTGCTATCTATGACAGCAGTGACAGCCAGAACCTGATTAAACAGATTTTAAAAGAACTGAATTTAGATGAAAAGCGTTTTCAGCCGGCCGGTATCGCGTCGCGCATCTCCAATGCCAAAAACCAGCTGCAGAGCGTCAGTGATTTCAGTAAAGCTGCTTCGGATTTTTACAATCAGAAAGTTGCGGAGATCTATGAACGTTATCAGAATAAACTGCTGGTCAATAACGCGGTGGATTTTGACGATCTGCTGGTACTGTCGATACGGCTGCTGCAGGAAAGCGAAGAAGTGCGCGCCAAGTATCAGGAGCGTTTTGATTATCTGCTGGTAGACGAATATCAGGATACCAACCATGCCCAATATCTTTTAACAAAGCTTCTGGCGGCCAGACATCGTAATATCTGTGTCGTGGGCGATGCCGACCAGAGCATTTACGGCTGGCGCGGTGCTGATATTCAGAACATTCTGGATTTTGAAAAGGATTATCCCGAAGCCAAAATCATCAAGCTGGAACAGAATTACCGCAGTACGCAGGTTATTTTGGATGCCGCGAATGCTGTTATTGAAAATAATACAGGCCGCAAACCTAAAAATTTGTGGACTGATAATGATAATGGTGTGGCGATCACTTATTTTCAGGCTATCGACGAACGCGACGAGGCCCGTTTTGTGATCGAAAAACTACAGGAGCTGCAGGGACAGCAGAATATGAAGCTGGGCGAGATGGCAGTCTTGTACCGCACGAATACGCAGTCGCGCATTTTTGAGGAAATGCTTATCAAAAGCGGGATCACCTATAATATGGTCGGCGGCCTCAAATTCTACGAACGCAAGGAGATCAAGGATATCATCGCTTATCTGCGTGTGATTTTTAACCCGGCAGATTCACTGAGTCTGCTGCGGATCATCAATGTGCCTCGCCGCGGTATCGGCGACGCAACGCTGGCCAAGCTGCAGGCCCATGCCGCTGAAAATGGGATGTCGCTGTTTGACGTGGTATCGAATGCCGCGCAGGTCGAAGGACTGAGCATCCGTTTCGTCAGTAAGCTGGACGAACTGGCGGCTATCATTTTTGATTTGATGAATCAGGCTGATAACCTGCCGGTAGAGGAACTGATCGAACAGGTGCTGAATAAGACCGGTTATATGGAAGAACTGCGGAATGAGCATACAGCGCAGGCACAGAGCCGTATCGACAACCTGATGGAATTGATGTCCGTCGGGCAGGAATTTGCCAAGACGGCAGAAGAGAATAATCTGGAAAATTTTCTGGGGCATGTAGCGCTGGTGTCGGATATCGACGATGCCGAGCTGGGTGAGGACGCTATTACGCTGATGACGTTGCATTCTTCAAAGGGGCTGGAATTCCCGATCGTCTTTTTGGCCGGCATGGAGGAAGGTATTTTCCCACATGCGCGGACGCTGATGAACGAGGAAGAAGTGGAAGAAGAACGTCGCTTGTGTTATGTTGGCATTACCCGTGCAGAGAAACAGCTCTTTTTGAGCAATGCAAAGATGCGGACTATTTATGGGCATACGGTGTCCTACCCGCCGTCACGGTTTTTACAGGAAGTGCCGCGTAATCTGGTTACGGTCTTCAAACGTCCGGCTTTAGAACGCAGGACGATCAATATGGTGGAAGCAAAACCGCAGAAACGCAGCCGTGATACGAACTGGTTCCTGGGCGGGCAGGAAAGCTTTATTCCCAAGCAGGCAATGAGCACTGCGGGAGCTGCTGCCGGCGGCAGTTTTAAGGCCGGCGATAAGGTGAGCCATGCTAAATGGGGCGTGGGGACAGTCGTCAGTGTGACGTCGTCGCAGGATGGGCAGGAAGTGAAAATCGCGTTTGCCGGTGCCGGTATCCGCAGTCTGCTGACTAAGTATGCAGTATTGAAGAAGCTGTAATTAAAGAGTGTTTTGGTGGCAAAGTGCCGTACCATATAATAGAATAGTAAAATTAAATTTGACACTCTGATTTTTGAAACAATGAGACTAAAGCCTGAAAAAACAGAAGCCGCCGAAGGGCAGCACAATAAAGGAGGCAGTCATGGAACTGGAACGCGCACAGGCTAAAAACGAGGCCGAACATTTGCGGGCAGAGATCCGCCATCACGAATTTTTATATTATGTGCTGGATGCACCTGAGATCACCGACGCAGAATATGACCGGATGCTGGTGCGCCTGCGTGAGCTGGAAGCGACCTGGCCTGCCGATGTGCCTGCCGATTCGCCGACGCGCCGTGTAGGCGGGAAGGTGAATCCCGAATTTACTGAGGTCAGACATCTGACGCCGCTTTTGAGTCTGGGCAATGCTTTTTCGGATGCAGAGCTGGTAGCTTTTGATCAGCGTGTGCGCAGCGGTCTGCCGGAAGGCAGCGCTGTAGAATATGTTATGGAGCCGAAAATCGACGGACTGGCCTGCAGCCTGATTTATGAAAATGGCCGTTTGGTAAGGGCGGCAACGCGCGGTGACGGTGTGACCGGCGAAAATGTAACAGCCAATGTACGCACGATCCGGTCGATCCCTTTGGTGCTGAATATGAAAAACGGCGCCGCGCCGCCGGAGCTTTTAGATGTGCGCGGTGAAATCTATATGCCAAGGCATGCTTTTATGCAGCTGAACGAACAGCGCCTGGAGGCCGGCGAGAGCGAATTTGCCAATCCGCGTAATGCGGCTGCCGGCAGTCTGCGTCAGCTGGACCCTAACGTAACGGCGCAGCGGTCGTTAAGCTTTTTTGCTTATGCCGTAGGCGAAGGAGCCAGGGACAAGCATGCCGATTCTTTGGCGATGCTGGCTGATTATGGCTTTAAGGTCAGTGAAAATTACCGTATCGTAAAAAGTATCGATGCGGCAATAGAATATATCAGGGACTTTGACTCCCGGCGTAAAAGTCTGGCTTATGATACTGACGGCGCAGTACTTAAAGTCAACGCTGTTTATCAGCAGGATATTTTAGGTGCGACAGGCAAGGACCCACGCTGGGCGATCGCTTTTAAATTTCCGCCTGAGCAGGCTGAAACCAGGCTGGAGGATATCGTGATCCAGGTTGGGCGCACAGGCGTGCTGACGCCGACGGCGGTACTGACGCCGGTAAGGCTGTCGGGCAGTACGGTAAGCAGGGCCACGCTGCACAATGAAGATTTTATTAAAGCGAAGGATATCAGGATCGGCGATACGGTGGTCATCAATAAAGCCGGTGAGATCATCCCTGAGGTGCTGCATGTCGTGCTGGGCAAACGGCCGGAAGATACGAAGCCTTATGCGATGCCGCAGGAATGTCCGGAGTGCGGCTGGGCTGTTGAACGTAAAGACGGTGAGGCAGCTTTGCGCTGCACTAATCCGCATTGCCCGGCTTTGGGACGCGAAGGACTGATCCACTTTGCCTCTAAAGGAGCAATGGATATCGAAGGCTGTGGACCGGCGGTGATCAATCAGCTGCTGGAGGCGGAACTGATCCGCGACGTCAGCGACCTGTATTTGCTGACTAAAGAACAGCTGGTAGTGCTGGATAGAATGGGTGAAAAATCGGCGGAAAATTTAGTGAAGGCTATTGCCGCCAGCAAGGAGCAGAGTTTCGACCGTCTGCTTTTCGGTCTGGGCATCCGTCACGTCGGGGCCAAGGTGGCCCGGTTGCTGGCAGTGCATTTCGGTACGGTAGAGAATTTGCTGGCGGCCGATGCAGAGCAGATCGCCGCTATCGACGATATCGGTCCGAAGATAGCTGAAAGCGTCGTTACTTATTTGGCGTCGCCGTCGAACCTCGACTTGCTCGCCCGTCTGAAAGAGCTGGGTCTGAATATGGAAATGCAGGTTCAGGCTGTCAGCGAAGAGCATCCCTTTTATGGCAAAACTATGGTCTTTACCGGTACGATGCCGACTTTGGGACGTGCTGAAGCGCAGACTATGGCGCAGGACGTGGGCGCTAAGGTCAGCGGTAGCGTCAGTAAAAAAACGGACTATGTCGTTGCCGGTGCCGAAGCAGGCAGTAAGCTGACGAAGGCGGAACAGCTGGGTGTGACTGTTATCGACGAAGCGGAATTCCTGCGGTTGTTAAGCGGCGGTGCTGCTGCCGGCTCTGGAGAAGCGCAGGAAACGCTGTTTTAAAGTAAGATTTGGATATGCTGGGCATACTTAAATCCTTATAATAAAAAACTGGTGCTATTACTTTGTAATAGCACCAGTTTTTGTTTGCAGGGAAAGACTTAACGAAAATAATTTTGGAGCAGAAACATATATAATGCAGTGCCGGCGCCGATACTCATGAGTGTGTTCCTTTTCCATTTGTGGAGCAGGACAATAAATAAAATAGCCAGTATTTCCGGAGCCGCATGATAACTGCCGGTAAGGGCGTCTTTCAGGCAATAAACCACCAGCAGGCCGATCACGGCATGCGGGAGGACCATACCCAGATAAGTTATATATTGCGGCGGTTTTTTCCCTTCCGGAAAAATAAGGAAGGGCAGGAACCTGGTAAGCATTGTACCCAAAACTACGGCCGCTATCGTGATGATACTTTGAGTTAAAGTCATGACGCTGCCTCCTGTTTAGGTCGGGCCATTAAAGAAAAACAGGCGATGATCAACGCCATGGCCGGGATGATAAAGTGCTGGGCCCCAAAGAGGAACAGGCAGACCATAGAACAGAACACTCCGGTCAGAGCCGAACGATGATTGTCTGTTTCTTCCCACTGATTGATAAACATCACTACGAATAAGGCGGTCATAACAAATTCTATACCGGTGGTATCAAAGCTGATGACAGAGCCCAAAAGTGAGCCTAAAGCAGCTCCCGCGACCCAGTAAATTTGATTGAGCAGAGTAACGAAAAGCATGAACCAGCCTTTATCGACATCGGCAGGTGGTGTGACAGTACAGTTTATGGAAAAAGATTCGTCACACATGCCATAAATAAGATAGGGCTTTTTAAGGCCGGTGTTTTTATATTTATCCAGCATGGAAATACCATAAAAAAGATGACGGGCATTTACCATTAAGGCCAGCAGAAAAGCGGATAAAGGGTTGAAGGCTGTCAGCAGCAGGTTGACTGTGACGAATTCCATGGAACCGGCAAAAATGAACAGACTCATAAGTACCGGATAAAGAAACGAAAAACCTTTACTGTGCATAAAAAAGCCATAAGATATCCCTAAAAAGAGAAAGCCTATACAAATAGGGATGGTATAAGGTAAAGCTGCCCTGAACGCCTTGCTTTTCATTTATATTACGCCTCCTGTGGAACTTGCTTTTTCTTAGAATTTTTTTTATAATGATTTAAATCATATTTGACAGTCGTTTGTTTTAATGAACAAATCGTATTTTATATTTTACAATCGTTCGATTTATCTGTCAAGTTGAAAAGAGGAGATTTATGGAATTAGGTAAAGTTATTGCCATTAATCTGAAACAATTAAGAACTGAACGTAATTTGACGCTGGGGCAGCTGTCGAAAATATCGAGCATCAGTAAAGCGATGCTTTCGGATATCGAAAAGGGAAACAGCAACCCTACGATCAATACTATTTGGAAAATAGCCAATGGTTTGAATGTGCCGTATACGAGGCTCATGGACGAAATAGAAAAAGAAGCGACTGTGATCCGCAGGTCGGAACCGGTCATGCAAACTGGAGAAACAGAACACTATCGTGTTTATTGTTATTTCAGGAGCACGCCTTTGCGGAATTTCGAGCTTTTTTATGTAGAATTGGACCCGCATTCTGCCAATGTGACCATTGGACATTGTGAAAAGTCGCAGGAATATATTTATATCATTCAGGGCCAGTTGCTGCTTCAGACGGAAGCCGGTGATTATGAGTTGGGCGAAGGCGATTCTCTCATGTTTGATTCTTCGATCAAACATACATATATCAATGAAAGAGATAACCTTTTAACTTTTATCGTCGTTAATTATTATCCTAATTAGGCTGCCGTTCCCGCAGGGAATAGACGGAAGAGATTTAGTAAGCTGTGATTATGGCTTCCTGACTTTATTTGCCAGAGTATATGAGCATAAAAAAGAGACTGGCGAATGCTGAAGTAGTCAAGTTAAAGTAGACATAAAAAGAGCA
>ERZ791919.145-NODE-145-length-88667-cov-22.170191_pt1 | contig 88667 bp, 71 predicted proteins | sample MGYA00510137_ERZ791919 | MGnify/ENA primary metagenome ERZ791919 (study PRJEB30046, sample SAMN00792059) | human gut metagenome | study: EMG produced TPA metagenomics assembly of the A metagenome-wide association study of gut microbiota in type 2... | reverse complement strand
CAAAGATACAATTATTTTTAGTTTTATGCAATATTTAGATGTTACAATATACTAGAGTATGCAGCCTTTTTAAAAAAACAAGCAGAGATAGATTCTACCCTTGCAAAATTAAATCCTGTAAGTGATAGGTTTGAGATTAAGTCTACAATCAAGGATCGTTCATTAATCATTGAATGGCCAAAAGCTGATATGATTTCTAATGGTCAGCGTGATATTCTTACGTTTATATCTAGATTGATGGAATGTCACTATAAGGAATCAAAAGCTTGTATCCTTGTCATTGATGAGTTTTTTGATTATTTAGATGATGCAAATCTTGTTGCATTTCAGTATTATGTATCTACATTAATTGATAGTTATAGAAAGCATAAAAGGATTATATTCCCTATTCTGCTTACTCATATTGACCCTAATTACCTAAAACATTTTTGCTTCAATGACAAGCGACTAAATGTTTGTTATTTAAAAGAGTGCAAAGGTCGAATTAGTGATAAGATGAGTCGGCTTATTGGAACAAGGGAAAATCCTTTAATTAAAAATGAAGTAGATACATTTTTTCTACACTTCCATCCTAATTTTGGTGAAGTCGATATTACAGACAAGTTTAAAGAGTTGTCGCTTAATGAAGATTGGGGGAAACCTGAGAACTTTAAGAAGAAAGTCGATAGGGAATTACGCCGATATTTGTTTGAGTCGGATAACGCGTATGATCCATTAGCCGTATGTGTGTCAATAAGAATTAAAATTGAAGAGAGCGTGTATAGCTGTATCAAAGAAGATACTTATAGGGCTAACTTTCTTGCTACACATGGAACAACGGAAAAGCTAAATTATGCGCATGATTTAGGAATCTTAATTCCTGAAACATATTATCTACTTGGAATCATTTATAATCATCCATTACATCTTGTTGGCGATAATGATGTCTCAAAACCATTAAGCATGAAATTGGAGAATCTTACGATAAAAAGTATGATTAAACATTTATGGGATTGATAATTAAAACAATACATAAGTTGTTGTTTTGAGGGAATCTGTTGATGCTATGAATGAAATGAATTATAGATAACCTTATTTAAAATGTCACGATTAAGCGATTTATATAAAGCGATGGAGACTCTTCATAAAGAGGGTTTCCAGTAGATGAGAATCTTGAGAAGAAAGCCAATGAATTTGAAGAAGACATCATCAAGAAAGAAATTCTTCCAGTGTTGAGTAAGACCATCGAGTCTGCATTGCAACCTGTAAAACGAGAACTGGTGTTGGTGGTGGATTATGTTCCAGGGCAACCATTGAGCGTTCATCTTAGCCGTAAGCGCAACTTTGCAGCGGAATTAAGCGATGCAAAGGAAATGGTGCTTGATCCGGAGGTAACTCATCGGAACCGCAATTCAAGTTCAGAGGGCAAAATGGAGAGAGGTCCGGCAAGAGATATGACTGTGGTGTTTCCGGATGGAACTGTCATTGCGGAAAAGACTGCTGCAGAAACAATGGTTGCGGTCGTGCAGAAAATCGGGGTGACAAAGGTGCGCAAAGTTGTAGAAGAATATAATCTGAAGTTCTGCAAGGTTCCGGTGATTTCAAATCGAAGGGATGCAAAATATGGCAAGAGTCAGCGGGATTTGGGTGGAGGATGGCTGTTGATTACTCACAGTAACAACCCAATGAAAAAGGCTTTTATAGAAAGGATTTCTGAGATTCTGCATCTTGGGATAAAGGTCATATTAAAGGATTAGGCTTAGATATGCTGGCCTACGTTTTCCGGTCGATACCCGTTCAGTGATTCCGGTGATACCCGTTCACTCGGTGGCAGTTTCAATATGGTTTTACAGAGTTAATATTTTTTCTTAGGCTCTCTCCAAGGAGCTGGAAGCGTATGGAGTAAGCATTCGATAAAGTACGACTGTCAGTTTGATTAAGTGGTATATAACTTTGCGCCACTAATATAAACTGACATGCTTACACGCGAACAAATCGAAGAGATCCAGGGCGAGGCCCGGGAGAAAGGGACAGCAATCAAGGCCCTGTTGAAAGAGAAAGGCATTCCAGAGCACCAGTACTTCTGGTGGAAGCGGAAGTACGCCAGGGCAGAGGTTCCGGATGGGTTCCTACCCATAGCTGGCGGCGGCCTGCCTGCCGGGATGGAAGCGACGGCGGCATTTGCCGCATCCCGCGGAAAAACGAAGGGTGTCCCGACCGTTGAGAACTGGATGAGCATTGAGCTCCGCACGGTTGCCGGCACGGACATGCGCATCCAGGGCGGCTTGACGCCCGCGATGGTGTACACAATCCTCAAAAGCGTATAGGCCATGTTCAGTCTTGGAGACGGAGCGAAGTTCTGGCTTTACACGAAGCCGACGGACATGCGCAAGAGCTTCAACATGCTGAGCGGGATAGTGAACAACGACATGCGTCAGGACCTGTACGGCGGGGATGTCTTCGTGTTCGTGAACGCTTCCAACAACATGATGAAGCTGCTGCGCTACGAGCCGGGCGGACTTGTGATCTATAACAAACGCCTTGACCACGGAAGGATGCATCTGGTGGAGCGGATACAGGAGGGTGACCCGACGATAACACCCTTGAATGGCGCCGTCTTGTGGACACCATTCAGGGAATAATCGATGATCCAAGACGCCGGCTGCAACATCGCCTGCGACTATGTTCAAGTGGACGAGAGCACATTGCCGGTAATAGACAATGAAAAGCGCCGCGCGGTGAAGGGATATGTATGGAGTGTGGTGAACGTGATGACGGGAGACAGGTTCTTCTTCTATGAACATGGCTCCAGGAGCACCCGCGTGGCCATGGGTCTGCTGAAGGACTTCACCGGAGCCATCCAGAGCGACGGTTACATCGTGTACGAACACTTCGAGGGGATGGAAGGGAAGAAGCTCCTGGGCTGCTGGGCCCACGCAAGGCGCAAGTTCTTCGAGGCCAAGGTGGAGAATGAGAAGCTGGCGCTTGAAGCCCTGTCCTACATCCGGCGGCTCTATGATGTGGAAGCAGAAGCGGATGCTCTTGACGCGGCAGACAACAAACCCGACCATGAGCGCAGGAAGGCCCTGCGGCAGGAAAAGGCTTATCCGGAAATCAAGAAGTTCGAGACGTGGATGGAGGCAAGCATCCTCAAGTGCCCTCCGAAGTCTCTGATGGAGGAGGCCATCTCCTACACCTATAAGATCCTTAAAAAACTGTCGCTCTACGTCACCGACGGCCGTTACAAGATAGACGACAATATGGTGGAGAACAGCATCAGGCCTCTGGCCGTCGGGCGCAAGAACTATCTGTTCTGCGGTGACGACGACGCCGCACAGAGGGCAGCCGTGGTCTACTCCCTGCTTGCCACCTGCAAGGCACACGGCGTTAATGAACGGGCGTGGCTTGAGGATGTCCTGCGCCGGATCCCGGAATACGAACAGGCAGGGAAAGACTACGCAGACCTTCTTCCCGCAAACTGGCGCGCCTTGTCCGCAAAGTAACTCGAACCAATATCACACTCCCATAAAAAGACTGCAACCGGCATCACACTGATGCAAGTTGCAGTCAAACTTTATCGACGCACGTACTTCCTCGAATGCTTACAACGAATTAAGTCTAAGGTCTTCTTTCGTTGTCATTGGGGTATAAGAGGGTCTTTGATTAGAGATCATTATCTGGTCGTTTTAGAGGGTTATGAGAGTCGTTGCGGAGTGACGGATGCCTCGCCCAGGAAAGCGGCTCTTAGGGCTTCCAAAGTGGTCGTATCGTGATCAAAGGCGAACCAAACGAAGTCAGCACCTTCGGTGTGATACATTTTGCCAATATACTCTTCAAAGTGCCTTTCAACGAAGGCTCGGATGTCGCCCGAGTTTGGTGTCACTTTGAAGAAATCGAATTTCTCGTTGAAGACATCAAGCATATCCTTGCGGAACTTCTTACGAATACGCTTCTTGACATTATCATTGTCTGCGTTGGTCACATAAGAGGCAAGGACGAATAGGAAGTTGATGTTGTACGCTTTGAGTGCAAGAGTATCTCTGTCAAATGGGCGATTCTCAAAGTGAACATTGTCGGGCATTATCTGATTGTTCTGACTCAAGCGATCCTCGCTATAACATGCGTGACCATCAGTCAGATCATCAGCTTTGATGTAGCCTCGGACAAAAAAGTTCGGAGTAAGGTTGTAACCCTCCGTCAGCTGGTCTCGATAACGGACTCCGCTGATGATTTGCTGCTCATCATCCTCTCGCTCATCAGATGGCTTGTTGAAAATGTCGATATTAAGTTGGATGATGTTCTTGGCGTACGTGAACTGCTTGTAGAGGGATTTCTTATCCAGATTATCCCCGTAGAAGTAGTATTTGCTATCTCCGATGTAGTAGATTTGAGTATCGTCCAGTAGGGAGCGCTCCTTATAGATGTGGTCTATTTCTTTGCCATCCTCGTTGGACTTCATATCGGCGAAAATGTCATCGCCAATGAGGCCATCAACCATCTCTTCAAATACGCGGTCGAAAGAGCGGGCGAGAAGTGCCTCTTCTCTGGATTTGCCGGACCGAATTGATTCGGATTTATCGAAGAAGGCGTACAATAGTCTCCACAATAGCACTAATTCGTCTTTGAAGTATTTACGACGTATAGATCGAAGCAGTTTGGTGCCACGACAGGATTCAATCATCGCATCAATGGCTGCTGGTTTAATCAGATTGTAGTTGAGATTAGCGCGAACGGGGAAGAAGTAGTGCTGTCTCAGGTAATGAAGTACTGAGTAGAATAGCACGATAAGCTCCTCGTCGTAATTGATAGCCTTATTCTTGTTGCGGAATTCTGCATAGAAAGGCGTCCCATTCTGTATTATCGGCTGAATCTTGCTGATGGTCTTGCCCCAGTGAATTTTATTATTCCCGCTGGAATTGACAATCGTAATGTAGGTAAATAGGTTGGCGTGTTCCTTATGGAAGGCAAGCAGTGAAAGCACTGTGTCCAAAAGCGTTTGGTCATTAACCCCGCTATGCGAATTCACACTTTGGATAAATGAGCGCTTGATGATTTCGCTCTTCGGGTGCCGAGCGGAATATTTGTCGATAGCGCGGTATATCCAGGTTGATAGGCCAAAAAGTACCCGGTCGAGTCTGTCTTCCTTGAGGGGATTGTGCTCTGCTGTGACTTCCGAAACGGCATAGATGTCGTATTTGCCAAAAGCAATTTCGCGTTTCGCTTGTTTGTCGTCAATAATCCCTGTTCCCTGAAATAAGAAGACCTTAGGAAGGATGAAAATTGAGTCGTTGATTTTTGAAGAGTAGACATAGCCGACATAGGGGAGCACGGCCTCATTCCCGTCCCTGCTCGTATACACAAACGGGCTAAGGCCGAGGTCCTCCATCAACTGGGGACTATACATTTGATCTTCAAAAAGGATTCTCATCTTCTTTTAATTATGCTTCTTCAACCCCCATGAACTCCATAAAACCCTGTAAAATGCCATTCGTGGCATCATTGGTGGGGAAGAGATTATTGAATGTGAACTCGGCGTCATTGTCGCGCTTATTCTTAAAGAAACTACCAGCGTGTTCGTACTCCTTGCACACTTCGCTCCAGAGATAGAACATTACTTTACTCTTGAACTCTTCGACATTCACGTCGGCTTTGATGAAGAAGTTACCCATCTGCTTGTCCTCCGAATCTGAGAGTTTGTGAATGCGCTTGTTGGCCTCATCCAAGAAGCTCGACCACTTGTAGGTCTTGTCGCCAATCGTAATCTTGAACTGTGACTTAGGGTTGGCGGAGTCGATAGGAACATACTCCCAAGACCACCGACGTTTGAAAGCGCTATCCATAGGGAATAAGGACTGATCTGAAGTGTTCATCGTGGCAAGGATAGTAAGATTGCTTGGAATACGTAATTCTCCATTTCTAATGCCAAGACTATTTTCACCCAGCTGGCCTACGAGATAGTTTTTGAGGTCTGTATCGGCTTTGATGGTGTATAAAGAATAACCATGTTCGTCGCGGTCAAGCAACTGGAAAAGGTCTCCAAATATCTGAGCGCAATTGCCACGGTTGATTTCTTCGATAACAAGGAATACCTGTTCTTCGGGGTTCTGCCAAGCATCAACGTATGCGAGGGTAAACACCTGGGAAACGAACTCATAGGTAACCGTATTATCTTCGTTAAGGTAGCCTGATGAAATCATCCACTCATAAAGGTTGACCATTTTGTTTACCTCGGCATGGTAATTTTCATCCAGTCCAGCCTGTTTGACCAAGTCCTTCTTGCCATACTTAGCAATGTTGCCGTTGAAATAATCCACATATTTCAAAACGAATGAGTGAAGAGCAACCACTTTAGTTGTCGCCTGGTCATACTCCGATTTCAGCATTGCGGCCAATTCAGCAAGGGTATAATCAGTCCTGATCGGCTTCTGGGCTTTTTTAATGGACGGCTTGTACGCACCTACGAACGAAGCGTAATCTGTATCCGGGTGAAAAGTTGTTCTATAAGAATGGTTTTTGTGTCCCATAAGGAAGCGGTTCACATAGAAAGACTTGCCGCTTCCGGGGGCACCAAAGAATATCTTATTGATGCCAGACCCGGTAAGGTTAATCATGAGGTTGTCGTCTCCAAGCATATCGATGATCTCTTGGAGGTTCTTTTTAATATTACCTTCAATTGTTGCCATAGCTAAAACACTGTTTCTATGAAGTTCTTTCCCTCCTGTGTAATAGTGGAGGTACTTGAGTTAATATTACGAATAATATGAGCCTCTATGAGGAGTGCGCGGATGTAAGTGTATGTTGTGTCTGGCAGAGACTTTCCATCTTCCTTGAAAAACTCGTACTCAACACCATTGTTCCGGTTGTTTATCAACGTGCTTACGATGTCAGACGTATTTCCACCCCGATGCCACAAGTAGATGGCATATAAGAACTCATCCCAATCAACGGTCTCCATCTGCGAGAAGAGATCAAGCGCCAGCCATATGTTGTTGTCTTTTTCAGACTCGGTATTGAACCAGAACTTAATACCAAGCTGAATTAGGTTTGCCTTCACGTCGTATAGTCGGTCGACTATCTCTTGATTGTTCGCCCTTTTTGCGTCCCCAAGAGCGCGGTACAAGAGAATCATCTGCTTGCCGCTCTCAGTGAAGACATCGCTTGTTTTTATGTAATCGTCATTCTTGGCAAATCCCAGTTTACATAATAGAGGGAAATACGTCCGAACAACAGAGTCTGCCTTTGCGTTGCCATAGAGGGACCTCGTTACAGCATATTCTTGAATCTGCTTGTAAGTGACGAAGGCGTCGGGGATGTCGTTGAGCATATCAAACAACAATACCATCTGTTCACAACGGGTGTCGGATAAACTGCTGCCATCCGATCCTTTGTAAAAATCTCTGTTTAATGTAACTCTCATTTATTCAATGTTTTCTTAATTTCTTCTGCAATAACCTGAGCAAGCATAGGGGGCACAGCGTTTCCCACTTGCTTATATTGACTTCCCCGTGTACCTATGAACTCGAAAGAGTCAGGAAAACTCTGAATCCTCGCAGACTCTCTGACCGTGGGTATACGAGGCTCACTATAGTGAAAATAGTTTCTGTGTCCAGTATCAATAGTATTTGAAGGCCTTGTAGTACTCATCCGTTCAAATGCCTTGTTGTATTTCCGAACTTGCCAGAATTCTGCAGGCAGGCAGCGAATATTACCACCGTCCGGAATTCTACTAATAATCGATACGGTCTGCTCACTATGGGCAGTATAATCTTGGTTTGTCGGCCGTGTTTGGTTACCACGCATTAAACGCTGAAAATCATTCTCGGGCTCCTTCGCATAATGGTCATTGTTGGAGCCTTCCAAATCACCAATTCCGTCCTTTGCTGACAACGTGTAGCCAAATGGCTCAGGGAACTTGAACTCTTTCCCCTTTATGCCAACAAAGATGACACGAAAGCGGTTCTGGGGTATCCCATAGTCGGCGGCATTCACGAGTTGTTTGCTGATCTTGTATCCCAATCCATTCTCTCCAAAGCGTTCAATTATATCGTCAACAAATGCTCCCTTGCCGAGGGTAAGCATACCTTTTACATTCTCTATTACAAAGAAATCCGGATTGGCAATCTTAACGGCTTTGTAGAACTCGAGGTACAATTTGTTCCGCGAGTCGTCGATAATCCTCTTCCCAACAGTGCTAAATCCCTGACAAGGGGGGCCTCCGATAATTCCAGTTATCTTTTCTCTCTTTATCAGTGCTGGAAGGACGTTCACGTTGAAATCTTCGACAGAGATGGTCTGAGCGACTTTATCCTTACGGTTATGGTTGAAGGTCTTGATAGCATCATCCCACATATCGATTGCGGCCGCAACTTCAAAGCCAGTATTTTCAAATCCGAGGCTAAGGCCTCCGACACCACAAAACAAGTCTATAATTTTCATTTAATGTACTCCTTTAATTGTTCAGCGATTGCCTTCGCAAGAAGCGGAGGAACGGCATTCCCCACCTGTCTGTATTTACTTCCTCGTGTTCCTATAAACTCGAATGAATCGGGGAAGGATTGTAACCTGGCAGATTCTCTAATTGACGGAATTCGGTTATAAATGGGATGAAAGTAATTGCTATGAGCATTCCCTGTGTCTATAGTACACGAGGGTTCGTCCTCCTTCAATCTGCGATATGCTGAAGAGTGACGATTTGAGCGCAAGTTAGACCATAGATCATCCGGGACATCCTGCCAATTACCACCTTGCGGAACATGTTTGATTCGCTCCTGGACTTTTTCTGCGGGATATACAGAAACGTGGTCAGGCACAAGTCCATCTTCGCGACGATAATAAGCGCGTAGGGGAGTGTCAGGTGCCTTCTTCAGGCGCATTGTCTCAGGCCTTTTGTTCTCGAATGCATATAGCTCTCCAATAGCATCGATAACGGTCGTCTTGTCTGACAGTGGAATACTTGCAAAGTCAAAACGACGCTGATCTTCCGGATTATAGCGCTTGATTCCAACTATGATTGCTCTGTGCCTGTCCTGCGGGACACCATAGTCCGATGCGCATAGCACCACCATAGAAACATTGTAACCCATTTCATCGAGCAGACTCTCAATCCGCTCTTTTGCATATCCGTTGTCACGCGTAAGAAGGCCACGAACGTTTTCAATCATCACGGCTTTCTGTATTGACCTTGAAAAGTGCGCACTAATTTCCCCTCTTTACAGAAGGTCTGAATATACCGCGCTGCTGACCGCTGCGGTATCTTGAGCCGTCCGGCAAGGCTCAGGAATGTCTCCCGGTTGAAGTCCGGCGGAAGCTGATCGTAGAAAGCCTGACGAGCCTCCGTCTTCTCCGTTAGCGCTGAGACACTGGTTGAGGTCGGGAGGGACTCAAAGACCTTCGCCGTATGCTTGAGCAGGACCTGCACCATAGACAGCGCATTCTGGAAGTCGGTGTCCGAGCAGAAGATAATCTGCTGCATCGGCTCGTTTTCTATAAAGCGGAGGGCGGAAAGGACCATCGCAATACGGTATGTGATGAGACCAAGTCTGCGGATAGAACCTATGATGTCCAAGCCGTAGAGCTGGGCATATTCCACCTGGACTGTGCTGAAGAACTCGTTGAACTCCTTTTCCTGCGGCGTCGTGAAGCGGAATGTCATCGGCTCGGCAGTCTGCATCTTGGTGTAGAGATAATCGAACCTTTTGCCCAGTTCATCGAAGTATTCTTCCATAGTCTTGTCAGCGGAACCAGCGAACACGTCATTCCAGACCAATGCCACGTCAATGGTGTAGAAGATAAACCTGCTGAACAATCCGTTCTCGGCATCCGGGATAAGGCTCAACACCTGACGTGGAGCGCCGGAGAGTACGGCAGAGAGGCGCGGATACTTGAGTTCCACGAACTCCCGATCCTTGCGTCAGTTATAGCTGATGGATTCGTGGTGAAACGCCTTGCGAAGCGCGTCAGAATAGCTTCCGTGCTCGGACTTGAACGTGGTTGCGAGTGTATCGCCCTCGGTCTCGAACATCAGGCCCACGCCGTCGTTATCATTAAGCGTCTGGCACATGGCCGTGGCGCTGCTGTTCGCCGGCATGATGAGCGTCTTCATCGCAACTTCCTTAGGACGGGACAATCCCTCTTTGCGGCTGCTCTTGAGAAACGCTATCATCTCCTCGTCGTAGGTTGCCTTGAGCCGAGCGTATTCCTCACGGAGTTTCTCGTGAATGGGCATCACGATGTTTTTGAAGAGGGAGAGGCGACCTTTACCAGCAGACGCCTGAGCTGTCACAAATAAATAAAGGTTCGCGTACACGCGCCTGCGATCATATACACCAGAGAAGTTCGGCAGGCACGCCGATATTGCCGTGACAGTGCCCAGAATCAACAGGTCTGCATCCATTGCCGAGTTGGAGAAGGATACGATACGCTGAAGGAAATCCGGGAGGTCACCTTTCACAAGGTCGGAGAACGTCGGCATCGGCTCAGGTGGCTCTTCTGCCGCAACCGCCATTTCCGCCACTGGCGGAGGTGTGGCGGATTGGCGCTTGATTGATACGGATATACCAGCATGTTGAGCCAGGTGGAAGAAAGTGCTGATGTTTACCTTTCCGCTTCCTGTAGCCATGCAGGAGGTGTACTTCTTATCGGCTTCCTGCTCGTCATAACCGGGATAGAAGCGGCTAAGGCGCTGGAAATAGGAACGTCCAGCCTCGCCCAACTCTCCGGCAAGGGCGAAGCCGAGATCCAGCCAGTCCTGGTAGCTGGCGGTAATATCGATGCCAGCCGCCTCGATGCGCTGGGTAACGATTTCAATTTCGCTATCCTGAAGGTTCTCTGGAATAGCGACCGGTACTGAAGTAGCGGACTCCCTCTGCTGAGGCTGGGGAGTCCACTCGGTTAAGTTGAATTTCTTCTTGGTCATTTTTCAAGGAGTTTTGGATAGATGTACGCGTCGGGATCGAACGGAAGATAGCAGGCACGTGATACGTTGCTGCAGTTGATATCCACGTCAATCCGGTAGGTGTAGGCGACATAGGTCGCTATTGACTAGTAGAAGCTCTTATGGGAGCCTTCCGTGATGTCATGGGTATCACCCACTTCAAGCCGTCTCCGGAAGGGCTACGGAACAATAATTGGGTCTCAAAGTACTCGTCCTGCAGCAAACTCTGGAACAATCCCTCAAGGTCAGTTACGTGATCAAAGTCGACGCATATCAACCCGGAGTGCACCACCAGATCCCTGTCGTTGCGGGTAGCAAACGTGCCGGAGAAGGTGGCATAGTCAAATGCGCTTGATTTATAGCGCTTGGCTTCCTTCTTATCCTTCATCGCACGGAGACGTTCGGTACGCTCCCAAGCGTAGTTGCTGGTGATGTACTTGTAGATGTCAACCACGTTGGCAGAGCGGCACGGCTTGAGGTTCTGGATTGGAGCACGGAAGAAGGAGAACGGTCTGATGGAGATTGTCTCTTCCTTTGGCTCCTCGACTGGAAGGTCTCTGAGCTGGGTGCGCTTGCGGATGGAGTAAAAACTACGTTCTTCGCCGATGTGGAGAAACATCTCCTGGTTGAGCGTATCCAGCAGTTCATCTCCTGTCTGGTTGTAGTGAAGGGTGGCGAAATCAAATGCATCGCCTTCAGGAATGGCACCATCCAGGTCCTTATGGAGGGCCCATTCAGCGGACAACGCTTTGCCGGGAACTTCCTTGTGGAGCCATACGTGGAGAGTAGGCTTGTCGCCGTTGAACGGATTGCGGGTAAGCCCGCAATCACGTCCGACGACTTTGAGAACAACCTCTCCGGGGTAATGCTTCCGGAGGATGTGAGCGTAGATACCCAGCCCGTAGTGGGTTTTGGCGAGGATAGCCTCGCGTGTCAGTTTACTGTTCTCCATAGCTCTCTCGGATGTTAAACATGACGTAATTGCTGCGGAGAACACGTTCCAGGTCGCACTTGAGATACCAGATCTTGTTGCCGATCTTCGTATAGGGGATTGTGCCGTTGCTACGGAGAGTCTGGAGGGTGCGAGGGCTGATGTGCAGTTTCTGCATCACAACCTGGCCGTCGATCCAGTCTTCAAGGAACGCGCGCTCACACAGGCAGTCGAGCTGCTCGTCTGTCAGGTCATCGATGCTGATGATCTTTCGCTTAAGCAGTTCTTCCTGAATGAAGGGGCACTGGCGGAGATCTTTGGCAAAATCGTCTGTGGGGTCGGCTGCTATCGCAACCATGATGTCCCCAATCTTCTTGGGCTCGCTCATTTTCCCAGACGTTTACGGTTCACATAATCCTCGGCTGCTGCTGCCATCTCGGCGTCAGTATCCTGGCGACCGGAGTTCATCCATTTCTCTATTTCGGAACGCTTGAAGCTGAGCTTCTTGTCTTTCTTGTAATAGGGGATGAGGCCATTACGAATCCAGCCGTAGACGGTGGGAGCAGCAGGATGGTCGGGCAGGAATGCTTGGAGTTCCTTTACGTCCATCCACGTGCTGGTGGGTTCAGGCACGGGTGCCTGCTGTTGTTTTTCGAGTAGCGACTCGAGGCGGTCGACTTTCTCGACAAGGTACGACACTGCTGCCGGCAGGTCGTTGAAAGTAATGGGAGACTTTTCCATATTTTTCAATTGCATTTAAAAGTGATACAATTGAAGCCCTCACAAGCGGCCCGGGCTTCGTTTGAGCCGCTTGCTGACGACAAATATAGAATAGCCTTTTCTGGATTCTTGGGACAAATAATGACTCCGCGCGGAGTGGGTGCGGAGTGCGGAGTCGAGCATAAAAATAGCACAGACCCAAGTGGAGTGGAATCTGTGCTAAATGCCTTTATTGTAAATTTTTCAGGGTGCGCGGAGTGCGGAGAGTTTTACGTTCTACAGGCGTCAATTGCCTCCTTGATTATATCATCAATAACATCCGCACCAATCTTCGGTTTCTTCTGGTCTTTAATGTTAGTTGGGTCAAAAGTAGTACCGGTCTCGTCTATGAAGCAATTGCAAGCGGCCACCCATTTGGAGCCTTCATCGCGTATCTGGCCAGTCTCGTAGATTTTTTTAATAAAGTATGAGAGAGTGCTCTTTCCTCCGATCCAGACGAGCTTTGTTTTAATCTGCTTGCCAGCAAAGCAATCTTTGAACTCGGAGATGACGTGGCCTTTCTTTAGAAATCCATCACGTTCAAGACCAAGCCAAAGACTTGTGAGGAAAGAACCCCCCAATATTCTTGAAACTATCATCCAGCCAGAATCCTTTCTTTCCCACCGCACGCCCTCCAAGTTTCTTCTGTTTGGGCGGGGGAGTTTCACGAATTATTTCAGCAATAATTGGAGGAGTAGGAGGGCGAACGCCCAGAACCTGCAGATAGAAATCCTCGCAGGACATTTTATTGCTATCGTCGATCTGGTCGCTATAGTGGTACTGGAATTCAAGAAAGAGGCGAATCAGTGAAAGTTGCAAGTAGTTGAATATGAATGCGCATTCTTTTCGGTTGATTACATCTTTGAAATTAACATTATCGGCGAGGAGCTGGTCCAACTCATATCCGTTTTGTCGAATCGTCTTATCCAGTTCCTCCACGTTACCGCGAATGGTGCGACGCATCTGCATCAGATTGAATGCGATACGGGGGACACTGGCGTTAAAAACACTCGTGGAAGGCGGCGTTCAGCGTCTCAATTACGTTATTGTCAATCAGTTTCCGATAGTACTTGACCTTATAGTTGAATTCGTAGGCCGGGAAGTCCATTTTGTAGTGGGGGACATAAACCTCTACAGCATCTTGGAGTTGCCGGAATTCAGGAGCATAGTAATCATCACCCAGGTTAGTGTTGATATTGGGCCGTAGCGAACCGCTGATTATTTGTCGTGTAGAGCTCATGGTTTAGTCCTCCTTAATCTTTATCACTTCCGCTGCCTCACGTTTCTTCTTGTCTATGAGGTCGGCGTAGATTTGGGTTGTACTGACGTTCTTATGGGTAAGCATCTTGCTGACAGTGTAGATGTCGGCTCCACCGGCAATGAGCTGCGTGGCGTAGGTGTGGCGGGCCGTGTGGAAAGTGATGTACTTGGTGATACCGGCCTGTTTGAGCCAGGGCTTCAGGTAAGTGTTGACCATGTTACGGTAAGACCTTTGAAAACAAGCCCGGATGAAGGGGGGCCACATAGCGCAAGGGCCTCTTCGCTTATGGGGATTGTCGCTTCCGTGTCAGTCTTCTCGGTGCAGATTCGGATACACTTGCCGCCGTCCGGAAATCTCTTACATCGTTCCAGGTTAGCGCGAGGATGTCACTGATTCTCAGGCCAGTCATGCAGCTGAATAGGGATGCTTCCCGCAGGACTGGAAACTCGCAAGGGGTATTGTATAGCCGCCTTAATTCATCCATCGTAAGGTATTAACGACGAGTCTCTTTTAGCTCTATCTTATCCAGGTTGTCGTTGATGTTTTCTTTCAGGTAGCCTTCCTTGTAGGCAGATGCGAGAAAAGCCCGGAAGGTGCTCCAATAGCCGGATGCTGAGTTCTGGGAGATCTGGAGTTTCTTGCTATTAAGCCGCTTGGCGGTAAGCAGGTACTCACGGAACCCGTTGCACAGCTCGACATTCAGATCCTTAAAGGCGCATTTGCCGTGGACGAACTTATTGAAATGGTCGTAAGCGCCAAGCCATTTCGGCCCTTTGGTGAGCATCAGGGAGTAGAAGCACTCTACAGCATCCATCTTGGCTTTACTCTTGTCGATGAAGCCATATTGCTCGTTGATAAGCGACAACTCTCGCTGGGCACGGATGGCCTCGGCTTGTTTCAACTTGGTTGCGTTGATACGGTGCTCTTGTGCGGTACGCGGGCTATTCATAATATAGATGCCCAAGTACTCCCGCCGGCTCTCTTCTCCAGTGCGGGGATTTTTGATGGCGGGGGTAGAAGTCCAGGTAGAGGGATACCTTACCGCTGGGGTATTCACGTTTGCGAAGTGTTACTTTTGTGCTGCCCATAATAGTCAACTACTTTTTCTGTTTGCGAGTATGTTGTCAACGTCTTCACGGATGAAATATACGAAATTTCCGCGTTTTATCCGAGGAACCTTGTGTGCTTTAAAGACACAGTAGAGGTGATTGCGGGAAAGTCCGTATTTATCAGTGATTTCCGCCATCGTGTAATAGAGGTCTTTCTCCACGTTAAGACCCCTCGCTTCATCCCAGTGGGTCTTGGAGATATAGGTGATGTTGTTCTTCTTCATTTTGGGGGTCTTATGCTCCCGGATGAAGTCGCTGACGGACTCAGTACGCATTCCAGTAGCAGTGCGGACCTCGTCGAAGGTGTACCACTCGGTGATGTGCGTATAGTCCTGATTGGAGAACAGGCGATGCATCACGTCCCGGTCATAGAAGCCGAGGGAACCAATCATGTGAGTCTTGATTCCGCGCTTCTTGAGCACGGAATAGAACCAGCTATAGGTGACATCGTACTTTTCCATTACCTGTTCTCTTGTCATCCATTTGCCCAGATCGTCTCCAGGTCCCTGGATGGGGTTGCTAACATTCTAGTCTTCTGCTCGCTTGGCGGCCACTTTCTCCAGGTCTTCACGGTCAATGCGGACGGTCCGGAGCGAGAAGCGTTTCAGAGGGATGTCGTTCTCCTTGATAATCTTGTACAAGGTGTTCCGCGACATCTGGAGGAGTCGGGCGGCATCTGCAATGGTGAGGAAGTTTTTGTCGAGCAGGGCGAGACGTTCTCGCTCCCGGACATGATCCCCAAGATTCTGAAGCCGTTCATCGCGCAGCTTGTGCTTTTTGCTCAAGTTTGCGCATCTGGGGGAGCAGTAGCGAGTGACTGCGAAGTGGGATTCGAACTGGCATCCGCACTGCTCACAAACTTTGAGGTAGAGTCTCTGCGTGTTCATAGGGGTACTTGCGCAGCATAGTCTACTTTCTGCCGGGTTTCAATGTTCAACGATGTTCAATCCAACGAGGAGTTGCGCCTGAAGGTCGGTGTACAAAGAGCCTTTTGTACCGCAAAGGTACAATAAGGTACAAATACCGACAAATAAGTTAAGAAATGCATCGAAATTTAACTGTTACACATAAAACCTCTGGATCTGTAACGAGGTGAGTGTCAGTTAGATTTCGATAGTTTTCGTAATTTATTGATAATCAATCACTTCCCGATGCAAAAATGCTCGAAAATATTCCCCAGCACCTCGTCCGTGGTGACTTCGCCGAGGATGGTGCCGAGGTGGTGGAGGGCTTGGCGGAGGTCTTCGGAGAGGAGGTCGGGAGTCTGGCCGGCGGCGAGGGAACGTTTGACGTTTTCGAGGGATTCGGACGCTTTCATCAGGGCTTGGTAGTGCCTTAGGTTGGTGACGATTGTCTGGTCAGAATCCAAAGTTGCGGACTTTTGGGAGTCGGACAACAGTTTGCGCAATTCATCAAGACCGAAACCAGTCTTGGCGGAAATATATAACTTAACTACTTTTTCATTATGATTAGAAACAGAATTGTTGATTAGGCTAACATTAATGTTATTACCCAAAACATCCACTTTATTCAGCAGAACGATCAACTTTTGTGACTTTACATCCAGATTTGAGACTATGTCAGAAATCGAATACTCGTTTTCTTCTTCGGAGGCGGTGACATCAAGCAGGGCAAGGACGATCGAGGCCTCGTTCATCTTCTTATACGAGCGGGAAATGCCGATCTTTTCGACCTCATCTGAGGTTTCGCGGAGACCGGCGGTGTCGATAAAACGGAACAATGTGCCATCGATGGTCATTGTCTCCTCGATGGTGTCACGGGTGGTGCCGGCGATGTCGGAGACGATGGCACGGTCGTCACGAAGGAGAGCGTTCAGGAGGGTACTCTTGCCGGCGTTGACGGCACCGACTATGGCGACCGGGACTCCATTGCGAAGTGCGTTGCCGTAGCGGAAGGAATCGGTCAGCGAATGAATATGTGCAAGTGTTCCATCAAGCAGGGAGGACAGTTCGGATCTGCTGGCGAACTCAACATCCTCCTCGCTGAAATCCAACTCTAATTCAAGCAGGGAAGTCATTTTCAGAAGCTCCTCCCTGAGGGTTTTCAACTCTTTGGAGAAGCCGCCTTTCAACTGACTGAATGCTACTTTGTGCGCTGCTTCGCTCTGCGCGGAAATCACATCGGCAACGGCTTCGGCCTGAGCAAGATCCATCTTGCCATTTACAAAAGCCCTTTGGGTAAATTCTCCAGGACCGGCGACGCGGGCACCACAATCGACCAAGCGTTGCAGGAGCCTTTCCACAATGTACTTTGAGGAGTGGCTGGATATCTCAACGGAGTCCTCTCCGGTGTAGGAATGCGGGGCACGGAACACGCTTACCAAGACGGTGTCCAGATCGGTTCCATCGGCTTCAAGCGCGACTCCATATTTAAGCCTGTAACCTTCAGTGTCTGAAATATTACCACCCTTGCATCTTATCACTTTATCAGCTATGGAGAAGGAATCTCTTCCACTCATCCTGATGATGGCTATGGCACCGGTTCCGGGGACGGTGGCGGGGGCGCAGATCGTGTCTTCTATGTTGAGCATATCTGTTCTTTTACGTCCCTTCGACGGGCTCAGGGACCAATCTCCCAACTTACTTAACAATGGACCCCAAAGCCCTCCACCGAAGCGACAACAAAAGACAAATTTATCAACATTCCCCAACATATTCAAGGAATAACCGACAAACTCGTGAAAACTCACACCAAACTCGCTATCTTTGCACCGCAAAATCTACTCTATGGCTCAGAATGACCTCACCCAAGGCAGCATTCTCGGCAACATCCGGAAGTTTTCGCTGCCATATATGATGTCATATTTCCTGCAGATCCTCTACGGATTGGCGGATTTGTTCGTCATAGGGCAATACTGCGATGTCGCCAGCACGACGGCGGTGTCCAACGGCGCGCAGATAATGCATATGTTCACCGTCGTCATCATCGGCCTTGCGATGGGCACGACGGTACGGATAGCAAGGGCGATCGGCGCGGGCGACAGGGAAAACGCGGCAAGAACCATCGGCAACACATTCACGCTGTTCACCATCGTCGCAATCATCACAACAGCCATACTATTAGCAGCTAACAAAGGCATTGTCAACCTAATAGACACTCCGCAAGAAGCTGTCAAAGGCACAATAGACTATCTAAGAATATGCTTCATCGGCATCCCGTTCATCATAGCCTACAACATCATCACGATGCGGCGGCGGTCGGAATAGTGGAAAAATTCATCGGACTGCTATTCATCGTCCCTTCAGCGATGCTGGCGACCGTCTCGGCGATGGCGGCGCAGAACATCGGGGCGAAAAAGCCTGAAAGGGCCAGAAAGACAATGAAATATTCAATAGCGATCGCGGTGGGATTCGGCACCGTGGCCTCAGTGATTCTCCAATTCATCCCTGAATATGCCGTAAGAATATTCACGAGCGACAGCAGTGTCATCACCCTTGGAGGCCAGTACCTAAAAGGTTACGTGTGGGACTGCATATTCGCCGGCATACATTTCTGCTTCAGCGGCTTCTTCACCGCCTGCGGCTATTCCATCATCTCGTTCATACACAACGTCATATCAATCACGTGCGCCCGCATCCCTTTGTCCTATCTGACTTCCATTGAATATCCCGACACGCTCTTCCCGATGGGCCTTGCATCTCCGGCCGGCTCGCTCCTCTCTGTCATCATCTGCGTCACTGTTTACATAGTGATGCGCCGGAAAGGGAAACTATAGCGCCCACTTATTCCCGAACTTCACAAAAATTCTTTATCTGAATATATTTTGCCTATCTTTGCAGCCCGATTAGGAAATGTAATAAACTTAAAGATGAAAAGAGACGCCATCGATTTCGGTTCCGACAGCATTCCGGGACTCTTCAGAAAAATATTCATTCCTACATTGATAGGGATGGCCTGTATGGCAGTGATGACGACCATCGACGGGGTGTTTGTCGGCCACGGGGTGGGGAGCGACGCGCTCGCCGCCGTCAATATATTCGCACCTTTCTGGATGATTATGACCGGGTTAGGGATGCTGTTCGGCATCGGCTGCTCGGTCGTTTCTTCCGTCCATCTATCCCAAGGCAACGAGAAGGCGGCACGCATCAATATGACACAGACGTTGATTTTCGGTGTGCTTGTCACTGTGGCCCTGACGATTTTGGTCCAGAGCCACAGCACCAAGAGTGCCTATCTTCTCGGCTCATCGGACAGACTTCTGCCGTACGTCCTTGACTATCAGAAATGGCTTTCCTACGCATTCTGCGCATTGTTCCTCCAGTCGGTCGGACTGTTGATCATCCGTCTGGACGGCTCGCCGAAGTACGCTTCCGCAGCTGCGGCGATTCCATCCATCGTGAATGTCGTGCTGGACTATGTGTTCCTGTTCATCCTTGACAAAGGACTTGAAGGAGTCGCCGTCGCCACCTCGATCGGATGCTGGACCGGAGGCCTTATGGTGCTGTTTTACATACTGTTCCTGTCCAAGACAATGAGGCTCTACCCATTGAAGATGTCGTGGAAAAGCCTTTGCCTGTCGTTGCGCAACCTGTGGTACCAGTTTCGTCTCGGACTGTCTGCTTTCCTTGGCGAGATCAGCATCTCGATGCTTATATTCGTGGGAAACTATGTGTTTATGAAATATTTAGGAGAAGACGGTGTGGCGGCGTTTTCCATCGCCTGCTACATTATGCCGTTCATCTTTATGACCGGAAACGCGATCTCGCAGTCCGCACAGCCGATTATCAGTTTCAACCACGGCGCCGGTAACCGTAAACGTGTGCTGGAAGCTCGCAAATTCTCTCTGCTAACTGCCTTTGCGCTTGGAATTGTGGTCTCTCTGGCCTTGGCGTTCGGTATCAGTTATGTGGCTGCACTGTTCCTCAGCAAAGACGCTCCTGCATATTCAATAGCGGCTCATGGTGTGCCTCTGATGGCCATCGGATTCACATTGTCGATTGTGAACGTCGCTGCCATAGGCTATTACCAAAGTGTGGAACGCGCGCTTCCGGCGACCATTTTCTCGCTTTCGCGCGGGGTAATATTCCTTGTGCCTTGCTTTCTTGTCATCCCACTTTTTGCCGGTGTGAACGGAATTTGGCTCGCTCTGCCGGCGACAGAGGCACTGACATTCCTTTCGATTGTCTCTTTCAGTCTTTTCAGGAAGCGCCAGACCGCAAGGCGGTGAATTTATATTCATTGAATATTTTGCCGCTTATTCCCATTTTTTGCGTACATTTGCAAAACAAACGGACTTCCTTATGCTTGACGTGACTTTAATACCTTTGAGCGGCAGTGCGTCCCAGGATGCACAGTGGGAATGTTCTTCCATTGACTTTCACCGACCATTTCATCACTGTTTGAGATGGTCGTTTTTTTTGAATGCCTCCTGTTATTCTTCACGACCACCTGAATAAGAAAAGGAGGCACGCAGTGCCGACAGGGCCTCCAAGCGAGGGAGGCGGTGGAGGGTGGCGCTCCCACCGGGAGCTGGCGCGAAGCGACTGAGGGGTGGAATAAGTTGAAAAGTCTGTTTTTAGGAAAAAGTTGGATTTAGTTATAAGTCAAAAATTATTGACAAGGAAATGAAAGAAAGAAAAGGCGCGACATTAAAGTTGGAGAACGGGGCGGAGTTCCGTGGATTCTCCTTCGGCTACGACGGCCCGGCTGACGGGGAAGTCGTCTTCTCGACCGCGATGGTAGGCTATCCGGAAAGTCTTACGGACCCTTCCTATTCAGGGCAGATACTCTGTGTTACCTACCCATTGATAGGTAATTACGGCGTACCACAGGAAGGAGCGGATGAACTGGGAATCTCAAAGAATTTCGAATCGGAACAGATCTGGGTGAGGGGAGTCGTCATAAGCGACTATTCCTTCGACTACAGCCACTGGGATGCGGTCAAGAGCCTCGACGAGTGGCTGAAAGAGCAGAAGATTCCTGGAATATTCGGAATCGACACCCGCGCCGTCACGCAGCTTCTCCGCGAGAAGGGCTCGATGCTTGGAATGATTGTTCCGGACGGCGTCGAGAAGGATTTTCCGATCGATGACCCTAACCTCGCCAACCAGATCGCCATCGTCAGCTGCAAGGATGTCATTGAATATGGCAGCGGCTCCAAGACTGTCGTGATGGTAGACTGCGGAGTCAAGCACAACATCCTCAGATGCTTTATGGAGAGGGGAGTGAAGGTCATCAGGGTGCCTTGGGACTACGATTTCAACAAGCTCGACTACGACGGGCTGTTCATCTCCAACGGGCCTGGCAACCCGCAGTTCTGCAACGTCACGGTCGCCAACCTTCGCAAGGCGATGGAAGGGGACAAGCCGATTTTCGGAATATGCATGGGCAACCAGCTGCTCGCCAGGGCCGGGGGTGCCAACACCTATAAATTGAAATATGGCCACCGCAGCCACAACCAGCCTGTCCGCATGGTCGGCACCAACCGCTGCTTCATCACCTCGCAGAACCACGGATTCGCAGTTGACGACAAGACCCTCGGAGCCGACTGGGATCCTTGGTTTGTGAATATGAACGACGGCACCAACGAAGGCATCCGCCACAAGACCAAGCCTTTCTGCTCGGTGCAGTTCCATCCGGAGGCCTCCAGCGGCCCGACCGACACCAATTTCCTGTTCGACGAGTTCATCAGCAAGCTGTAATCCAGAGAAAGTCATGAAAAACACCAACATAAAGAAAGTCCTGATCCTCGGATCGGGCGCGCTCAAGATCGGTCAGGCCGGAGAGTTCGACTATTCCGGCTCACAAGCTTTGAAGGCCCTGCGCGAGGAGGGCATCGAGACAGTCCTGATCAATCCTAACATCGCCACAGTGCAGACCTCCGAGGGAGTGGCCGACAAGATCTACTTCCTGCCTGTCACTCCGTTCTTCGTGGAGAAGGTCATCGCCAAGGAGCAGCCTCAGGGCATTCTCCTCTCGTTCGGTGGTCAGACCGCCCTTAACTGCGGCGTGGAGCTGTACGAGAACGGCATCCTTGACAGGTACAAAGTTCAGGTGCTTGGAACACCTGTCCAGGCGATCATGGACACGGAGGACCGTGACCTCTTCATCAAGAAACTGGACGAGATAGGAGTGAAGACCATCAAGTCGCACCCGGCGTCCAACATCGAGGAGGCCCGCAAAGCCGCCCATGAACTCGGATTCCCGCTCATCGTGCGCGCGGCTTACGCCCTCGGCGGACTCGGTTCCGGTTTCTGCGACAACGAGGAGCAGCTTGACGAACTCTGCGAAAAGGCATTCTCATTCTCGCCGCAAGTGCTTGTGGAAAAGTCGCTTAAAGGCTGGAAGGAGATTGAATATGAAGTTGTCCGCGACCGCTATGACAACTGTGTCACTGTCTGCAACATGGAGAACTTCGACCCGCTCGGAATCCACACCGGAGAGAGCATCGTCGTGGCTCCGTCCCAGACCCTGTCCAACAATGACTACTACTTCCTGCGCGAGCTTTCCATCAGGATTGTCCGCCACATCGGGATAGTGGGCGAGTGCAACGTGCAGTTCGCCTTCGACCCGTACGCTATGGACTACCGCGTGATCGAGGTGAACGCACGTCTGAGCCGCTCCTCGGCGCTTGCTTCCAAGGCCACCGGCTATCCGCTCGCCTTCGTGGCCGCCAAACTCGGTCTCGGCTACGGCCTGTTCGACCTCAAGAACTCCGTGACCAAGACCACTCCGGCCTTCTTCGAGCCGGCGCTTGACTACATTGTCTGCAAGATTCCTCGCTGGGATCTCAGCAAGTTCCACGGTGTCTCCCGCAAGATCGGTTCTTCGATGAAGTCCGTGGGCGAGGTGATGGCCATCGGGCGCAGTTTTGAGGAGGCCATCCAGAAGGGCCTCAGGATGATCGGCCAGGGGGCGCACGGCTTCGTGGGCAACAAGGAGTTCCAGGTCGCCGACTTGGAGGAGGCTCTCCGGGAGCCGACCGACAAACGCATCTTCGTGATCTCCAAGGCTATGCGCGCCGGCTACACGGTAGATCAGATCCACGACCTCACCAAGATCGACAAATGGTTCCTCAATAAGCTGGAGAACATCGTGAAGACCTACGAGGACATGAACTCCTACGACACTCTTGAGGACATGCCGGTGGAGCTCCTGCGCCTTGCCAAGCAGGAGGGCTTCTCCGATTTTCAGATCCAGAGAGCCATCTGGAAGGACAAAGGGGCCTCGACAGCCAACATGGATGTTGTCCGTGAACATCGAAAATCACACGGCATCGTCCCTGTCGTGAAGCAGATAGACACCCTCGCCGCCGAATTCCCGGCACAGACGAACTACCTCTACCTGACCTACAACGGCACGAAGAGTGACATTGAATATGAGCGTGACGGCAAGTCGGTGATTGTCCTCGGTTCGGGAGCCTACAGGATCGGTTCGTCCGTGGAATTCGACTGGTGTTCCGTGACCTGTCTCCAGACCATCCAGAAGCAGGGCTACAGGGGAGTGCTGATCAACTACAACCCGGAGACGGTCTCCACCGACTACGACATGTGCGACAGGCTCTATTTCGACGAGCTTACCTTCGAGAGGGTGATGGACATCATCGACCTTGAGACCCCGCACGGTGTCGTTGTCTCCGTGGGCGGCCAGATCCCTAACAATCTCGCCCTTAAGCTTCACAAGCACAACGTTCCGATACTCGGCACCTCAGCCGAGGACATCGACAAGGCCGAGGACCGCCACAAATTCTCCAGCATCGTGGACAACCTCGGGGTTGACCAGCCGGAATGGAGCGAGCTCACAACCATCGACGAGGTGGACAATTTCATCAGGAAGGTTGGCTTCCCTGTGTTGGTGAGACCTTCGTACGTGCTTTCCGGCGCCGCTATGAATGTCTGCCACGACGAGGAGAAGCTCCGTCACTTCCTAAGCCTGGCGGCGGAAGTCTCCCAGGAGCATCCTGTCGTGATCAGCAAATTCTACACCCGCAGCAAGGAGATAGAGTTCGACGCGGTGGCCGACAATGGAGAGATCCTTGCCTACGCCATCTCGGAGCACATTGAATATGCCGGTGTCCATTCCGGGGACGCCACGATCCAGTTCCCTCCGCAGAAGCTTTACGTGGAGACCGTCCGCAGGATCAAGAAGATCGCCCGCGCGATTGCCGGCGCGCTCAGCATCTCCGGTCCGTTCAACATCCAGTTCCTCGCCAGAGAGAACGCCATCAAGGTCATCGAGTGTAACCTTCGTGCCTCCAGAAGCTTCCCGTTCGTCTCCAAGGTGCTTAAGATTGACTTCATTGAATTGGCCACCAAGGTAATGCTCGGTCTCCATCCTGCGGCTCCTCAAAAGAGTGCGTTTGACCTTGACTATGTAGGTGTCAAGTCCTCACAGTTCTCCTTCGCGAGACTTGAGGAGGCGGATCCGATGCTTGGTGTGGATATGTCTTCTACCGGTGAGGTCGGCTGTCTGGGCGATGACCTTAATGAGGCTTTGCTGAAATCAGTGCTTTCAGTCGGCCAAAGGATTCCGGAGAAGAGGGTTCTGCTCTCGACCGGTGATCCGCTCCAGAAGGCTGATATGCTGAGGGCCTGCCGACTTCTCGTCGAGAAGGGCTATGAGCTTTACGCTACAGGTGGCACCTACAAGTACCTTGTGGAGAACAGTGTTCCTGCCACGAAGGTTCTCTGGCCAAGCGAGTGTGACAATCCTAATTTCAAGGGACGATTCAAACCAGCTTTGGAAATGATTCAGAACAAAGAGGTTGATATGGTGATCAATATCCCGAAAAACTTCTCGGCTCTGGAACTTTCCAACGGCTACCAGATCAGAAGGGCAGCCATAGACTTCAACGTCACCCTCTTCACGAATGCCCGCCTCGCCACCGCCTTCATCCGCGCTTTCTGCTCCACCAGCATAAACGACATCCAAATCAAGTCCTGGGATCAGTATTGATCTCTGGATTTGATTCCATAGCCGAATATTTGGTGCTGCAGACTTCCGCGCTACGCGCTCCATCCCGTCCCGCCTACGGCGGTCCACCCGTTCATATGGCCACGGGCGGCCATAGTCTGCCACACCAAATATTCGGCTATAAAAACATCTCGGATTGTTATACCATAATCAACTGAAAGGCAGTTGCCGCAAGCGACTTTGGCTCCCGAAGAGGGAGGTCGTGAGCGATTAATGAAGGTCCAGTGGACCTTCATAGCGAGCAGCATTTGTGGGGAGGATCGCTGGAGGTAACTGCCTTTCAGTTGATTCAAAATTAGAAAATAAATAAAGGCGACTGAAGATATTCAATCGCCTTTATTCATATATTCTTGAATCAATTAGAACGTGTCGTAGTACTTGGCGTCACGAGGGGTGACTTTGTTCATATTCTCAAGGAGAAGATCATTGGTCTTGTACTCGTCCATCAGCTGAAGCATAAAGTTCATCGCCTCGGTAGGATTCATATCCGCAAGAAGCTTGCGCAGGATCCAGATTCTGTTGGCAGCCTCACGGCTGTATAGCAGATCATCACGACGCGTGCTGGAAAGAACCACATTGACGGCAGGGAATATACGTCTGTTGGCGAGGGTCCTGTCAAGCTGAAGCTCCATATTGCCGGTACCCTTGAACTCCTCGAAGATCACATCATCCATCTTGGAACCTGTCTCAGTCAAGGCCGTCGCAAGGATTGTCAGCGAACCGCCACCCTCGATGTTACGCGCCGCACCGAAGAAACGCTTAGGCTTCTGCAGGGCATTGGCGTCCACACCTCCGGTCAAAACCTTACCGGAAGCCGGCTGCACTGTGTTGTACGCACGGGCCAGACGGGTGATGGAATCAAGCAGGATCACAACATCGTGACCACACTCCACAAGTCTGCGTGCCTTCTCCAGAACCATATTCGCGACCTTCACGTGCCTCTCGGCCGGCTCATCGAAAGTCGAGGCCACCACCTCGGCCTTTACGCTGCGGCTCATATCGGTAACCTCCTCAGGACGCTCGTCGATAAGAAGCACGATCTCGTAAACCTCCGGATGATTGTCCGCGATCGCGTTGGCGATTGACTTAAGCAGCATTGTCTTACCGGTCTTCGGCTGCGACACGATCAAGCCACGCTGGCCTTTTCCGATAGGAGTGAACATATCCACGATACGGCACGAAGGATCGCTCTGATGGCCGTGACCAAGAAGATTGAACTTTTCCTCCGGGAACAGCGGGGTGAGGAAATCAAACGGCACCCTGTCACGGATGTAGTCAGGAGTACGTCCGTTGATGTACTTGATCCTCACGAGAGGGAAGTACTTGTCACCCTCCTTAGGAGGACGGATCTCACCGGTGACGGTGTCACCGGATTTGAGGGCATTATTCTTTATCTGACTCTGGCTGACATAGATGTCGTCAGGGGAGTTGAGATAATTGTAGTCCGAAGAACGGAGAAAACCATAACCGTCCGGCATGATCTCCAGAACACCCGTCGCCTCCACAGTACCGTCAAACTCGATTTCCGGAGCTTTCGTCCTTTGATTTGGATTCTGGAAATTCTGTTGGGGCTTCTGCTGCTGGTTCGGGTTCTGACCGTTGTTCTGCCCCTGGAACTTGTTCTTCTGCTTTCTGCGGGTAACATCAGCATGAGCCGCCGGATCATCCTTCAGATCATCAAAAAGCGCATGAATGAACTCCTTGCCATTTACCGGTTTGTCGGCTGAAGTCTGAGCATCGGGCTGTTGAGTGACTTCGGTGGCGGCAGCCTCCACGGATTCCGGCTTATTCTCCTCCACCGACGCAGCGGTCTCAACCTGAGTCTGAACCATAGCGGATTTAGGCTTACGTCCTCTTTTTTTAGGAGCCGGCTTAACCTCCGTTCCTTGAGCGGCGATAGGTTCCGCCTTTTGTTCTGAATTTTCCGCCTTGTCAGTCTTGACCTCCGGCTTCTGCTGCGATTTAGCCTTTTTCTCATCTTTCCTGGTGTCAGCCGACTTGGTATCCTGAACGCCGGATTGTTCCGGAAGCGGATTCTTGCGAGGCCTTCCACGTTTGGCTTTTGGTTTCTCTATCGGTTGAAGAGACGCGGCGGCAGCCTGCGCGTCAAGTATAGCATAGGACAGATTCTCATCAGTGAATTTCTTGATGTTCTTAATCTGATGCTCCTGAGCGACTTTTTCAAGCTGCTCCCTGCTCATCTGTGTGAGTTCAAATAAATTATAAGGCATAAATTTAAAATGAATCCGATGTAAGAACCGGATATGATTTCAGAAAAGTTATAGTGGATATAATAGCCCAAAGGCTTACGCTGAAAATGTCAGCATGCAAATATAAGATATTTATGATAAACATCCAACTATTTATCCCAATAACTCGTACTTTTCTTGAATCTCAGCAAGTCAGCCAAAGCCGCCGCGTTCGCAGAGATGAGGAATGAATATGACTGGTACATTCCAGAAGGCACCCAAGAGACGGAAATATTGAAGCAATGCAGATCGTACCTGAAAGAGAACTGCGTCGTGGTCATCTTCATCGCTGTGAAATCCCATCCTGACTGCGCCTGCACAGACATCTTAGGGGTCAGTTGAATATTTCCTTGAACACCGAGAGTCTGGGTGTAGTTATCCTTCTTGCTGAGCTGGTTGTTGGCGTAGCTGTACGACCGGCTCATCGAGAAGCTATAGTTGAAGTTAAGGCTCCACGGAACGTTAGGATTGGTATAATACAACCATCCGCCAGGAATATATTCACCCGTCAAAGGATGATAGTATATTCTTCTGTAGTAGTCGGCCGGATTGCCGGAGCCACCACCGTCCCCGCCTGAAGATTTCGAACCGTCGTTGCCTTTGACAGTGCCTTTGCCGGACAATGAATATGACACAGAGGTGCTGACGTTGGTGAGCCTGAGAGGCACGCCTGTCTCCAGAAGGTTATATTTGTTGACCCGCTGTCCTCTCTCGTTGATGGCATACGGGTCGAAGTTCATGTTGCCGTTGATTCCAAGTTTGCCGAAAATAGAGGTGGACATGGACAGTCCCACATTGTTCATCTTGAGGGAATCTGCCAGGAAGTTATAGCCTGTGGAGAAGTTGAACTGATCAAGGATCTTCACTTTCTTCGATCCTGTGCCTGTCGTGTCTTTCATGTCACGCACCTTGGCTTCAAGGTTGTTGCCGAGCGAGATGCTCATGGTGGCGGATTTGCCCTTGCCTGGAGCCGAGTTGATCTGTCCCTGGTAAATGTTGTAGTCGTAGGATTTCTGCACGCCGAGAGTATCCACATAATTGAACGTGCGCCATCCGTTGAAGGCTTTGCCTTTCTCAGGACTGAAGCTCATGCTGACGCTCGGAGAGACGACATGACGAAGTGCCTGTATCTTATGATACTTGCCGAAATTGTACATTCCGTAGATCCGCGTGCTCATCGAAAGTGAACCGGAATAATTGTGTGTGGCGCCGAAGGTGCCGAACTGTTTGCCCATCTCGGTCTTCACGCTGTTTGTCTCTGGATCGAAATACGCCTCGCTCTTGCGGAAAAACCAGTTCATGCCGTAACTCACATTAGGAGCCACATTCAGGTATTTGAAAAGAGTGAAATCCGGCAGTTTTATCGAAAAATTATGAGCCACGCCATTCTGGAACTTGTCAATAAAGCCAGGTTCTCCGAACTCTGAGGCCTTGAAATTGATCTTGTTCTGGATGGATGTGTTGTAACCCAGGGCGAATTTCTCGTAGAAACGCTCTTTCCCGACCCTGTTCTTGATCTTGAAAGGATAGAATGTGGAGACAGAGAAAGTAATGTTAGGCAGTGTGAATGTGTATGAGCTGTCCCTTGAGTTCTGGCTGTGCAGGGCGTTGACCGACAGGTTGAACTTTCCGTTCCAGTTCTTTGAGTATGAGATGGAAGACGAGATCTGGTTCTGGAGAGCCTCCGACACCGAATGCGAGTTGTATCGGCTGTTGGAAGGGCTGGAGAAATTGACCGACGCCGAGAATGATGTTCCAGGGTGAGCCTTGGAATCCTGTGAGTGGGACCACCTTACTCCGAAGTTCTTGCTCTGGAAGAAGTCCGTGCTCCCTTTCTCGCCTGTCTGGTCGACTGAATAGTTGACGGCCAGGTTGCCGGTGAACTTGTACTTCACCATGTACCTTGAGTTAAGATTGGCCGCCCAAGAGCCAAGGGTGTAATAGTCACCTGTCAACGACATGTCAAAATAGTCTCCCAGAACGAAGTACATGCCGGCGTCCCTCAGGTAGAAACCACGCGCGTTCTCCTCTCCGAAAGACGGCATTAGAAGTCCTGTGGCTCTGTCAGGACGCTTGGGGATGAATCCGAACGGGATTCCTATCGGGAGATCCACATCCTCCACAACGAGATGCGCCGGACCGAACACCGTCTTCTGGGATGGTTTGGTGACAACTTTCGCCGAAGACAGCTTAAGGTAATAGTGCGGATGCTCAAGATCGCAGACCGTGTACTTGCCTTTGGTTATGTTGATGGACTTGTCCGGCATCATCTTGATGTTCTTCCCGTGAAGGATGCCGTCATCCTCCTTCGTTATCATGTTCGTGATCCTGGCCTTGCGGGTGTTGAAATTGTACCGGACCTCTTCCATGTTGAATGTCTGGCTGCCCTGGGTCATCTCCGGCTGCCCCTTCCACTCTTGGGCAAGGCTGTCGTAGGTGCCTCTGGCATAGACGGTGCCGGTGGACATGTCATATTCCATGTAGTCAGCCTTCAGTTTGATGTTCTCGTAGGAGACCTCGACGTCTCCCCAGTAATACATCTTGCGTTGACCGTTGGAAAAATCCTGCCTTATGGAATCTTTCGCTCCTGAGAATGCCGGTCTGGTAAGCGAGCTTTTGTCAAGAAGAAACAACGAGTCTGCCCTTGATGTTGAGTCAGCCACCCTTAGGGAATCTCTTCTGCGGGCGATTGAGTCTTCTGCGGGCGGCAAGGAATCCTTCGCCTGTGGCAAGGTCCCGGCTGCTGGCCTGATGGAGTCCGGCGTAAACTGAGCCACAGAGGCCTTTCTCAGACTCCTGTTCCTCCTCACATCCTGCCCGAACATTGTCAGTCCAGTCAGCGCGGCAAGAGCCGCCACGAGGATAATATTATATGTATGCTTCTTGAATTGCAATTATTTTATAAATTTGCAAAAGACAAATATACTACATATTTTGGATTTACATCGCAATTTTCTTGCCGTACTTACGGCACTGTCGCTTTCAACGGCCGGATTTTTCGCTTATGCACAAAAGAATCCGTCGGCTTCGATACGTTTGTCAACCGTGGTCATAGACCCCGGTCACGGTGGCAAGGACTCCGGCTGCATAAGCCCGAGCGGAAAGACAATGGAGAAGACCTTGGTGCTGGACATATCCAAACGACTGGCCGATATGATCAAGGCAGGCTACCCGGATGTGAAGGTCATAATGACCAGAAGCGACGACACGTTTGTCACACTTCAAGGGAGGGCGGACATAGCGAACGCGAACAACGCGAACCTGTTCATCTCCGTCCACGTGAATTCCGTGCCAGGGAAGAAGAACGGCCCAAACGGCTATTCTGTGCATATCCTCGGCCAATACAACAGCAAGAACAAGGACATGTACGCCGGGAATATGGACGTGGTGCGCAGGGAGAACTCAGTCATAAAGCTTGAGGACGACTACACCACCCGCTATGAAGGCTTCGACCCGAACGATCCGGAGTCCTACATATTTATGAATCTGATGCAGAACGCCTACCTGGAGCAAAGCTTCAAGTTCGCCCAGGCAGTGGACAAGGAAATGAAGGGAGGAACGTTCCAGCATAGCCGAGGAATATCCCAGGATGCGTTCTACGTCCTGTGGCGTACGGCGATGCCATCAGTGCTCATAGAATGCGGATTCCTGTCCAACTCCGCCGACCGCGAGGCCCTGATCACCGAAAAGGGACGAGCCCGGATCGCTTCAGACATCTACGATGCGTTCAAAATCTACAAGAAGGAATATGACGGCTCGGACGCTGTCAAAGGCTCCGTAAAGGCAAAAAGCACAGGCTCTGAATCAAGCGTGGCTGAAGATGGGGTAACGGAAGTATCTGTTAAAGAGGCTGCTTCAATTGTTTATGGAACTCAGGTTCTGGTATCTTCCAAATCAATGCCCGGCAACGATCCTTTCTTCAAAGGATATGACGTTATCAAGATGCCGGCCGGAAGACTTTTCAAATATATCATTGGCTACTCTTCAGACTTGAACACAGCCAAGGAGATGAACCGCTCACTGAGCCGCGATTTCAAGGACTCATTTCTTGTAAAGGTTGAGAACCATACCGCGGAACGTCTGAGATAGCCCTTCTGAAATCCCGTTCTTCCACTTAATCAAAGCGTTGGAGGGACGGGATTTTTATTTTAGACAAATTCTAATTTATAACTCGCTTGATAATAGCCAATTTAAGAAAATATTTAGTCGTAAAATATTGATTACGTTAATATTACATAATTTAATTAGTGTTAAAATAGGCTCGCATAAGGAAAATAAAAATCAAAAACAATACAAAAAAAGATTTTTTATGAATTAATTTTCCCCCAATTTTGCACAAGCAAAAACGAAGAGGGAACAATTCTCTTATAATACAAATTAATTCATTTAAAGAAATGGCTGAACTGGAAAGACATATCTCTGTCTGGAATGAGTGTCTTAGGATTTTTGAGCAGAACGTTGAACCGAAACAGTTTGACGTCTGGTTCAAGACTATAGTTCCCGTTTCTCTCGAAGGCTCTACATTGACGGTCGAGGTTCCGACCGATTTCTTCAGAAGTTATCTTGAGGACGCTTTCCTACCAATAATAAAGATGACACTCCGAAGAGTGATCGGGCAGGACGCAAGGCTGCTCTACAAGATCCATCCTGTACAGAAAGAACGCGCGATGGTATTCACCGCGTCGCACGGCAACGTACCGGAGAACAAGCCGGTGACGATCAACACGTTCCAGCCATCGGGCAATCCGAGTCCGTTCGTCTTTCCGGGGATCCAGAAACTCAAGATCAACCCGAGGCTGAACCCGGTCTATTGCTTTGACAACCTTATAAAAGGGGAGTGCAACAAGATGGGCTACAATGCGGGAATAAGCATCTCAGACAAGCCTGGCAAGACTCCGTTCAACCCGTTGTTCATCTTCGGTGGCCCGGGACTTGGCAAGACCCATCTCGCGCAGGCGATCGGTATCGCCATCCACGAAGCCTACCCGGATCTTGTTGTCCTCTATGTCACCGGCAACGAATTCAGGACCCAGTACGTCAATGCGGTCAGCGTACAGAACAAGCTGACTGACTTCATGGCCTTCTACATGAGGATCGATGTCCTCATAATGGATGACATCCAGGAACTGAACGGCCCGGCCTCGCAGAACGCGTTCTTCAACATATTCAATCATCTTCATCAGTCCGGCAAGCAGCTGGTGTTCACCTCCGACCGCTCTCCGGCAGACTTGAAGAACTTCGAGGAGAGGCTGCTTTCGCGCTTCAAGTGGGGCTTGTCCATCGAATTGGCCAAGCCTGACCACGACACAAGGCTGGCCATGCTGAAGGCAAGATGCGTCCGCGAGGGTGTATCCGTCAGCGATGAGGTGCTGGAGCTTCTTGCGAACAGGATACGCTCGAACTTCAGGGAATTGGAAGGAGCGCTTATCTCTCTGATTGCCAACGCCACCCTTTGCCACGAGGAAGTCACGAAGGAATTGGCCGAACAGGTCACCGGCAACATCGTAAGCGAGGATCAGAATGAAATCTCCATCGACAAGGTTCAGGAAGTTGTCTGCGAATATTTCAACATCACCCGCGAGACCCTGCTCTCCAAATCAAGGAAGAGGCAGATCGTCCAGGCCAGGCAGATAGCCATGTTCATGAGCCGCAACCACATAAACGGCTGCTCCCTGTCAACGATTGGTATGGAACTTGGAGGGAAAGACCACGCTACAGTGCTGCACGCCTGCACGACTGTGTCGGACCTTATGACAACAGACAAGACGTTTAAGCAATACGTGACCGACATAGAAAAGATGCTTGTGCCTGTGGCAAGATAATAAAGGTGCCAAATGAATTCAGAAAAAGTACTCTCAATCTTCAAGGAAATCACACGGATTCCAAGGGAGTCCGGACACGAAGAGCCGATGACTGCCTTTCTTCAGCGTTTCGCCGGGGAGAGGCATCTTGAATGTAAAACCGACAAGACAAACAATGTCTGCATAGTCAAGGAAGCCAGCAAAGGCAAGGAGAATGTGCCTACGCTCGTTCTTCAGGGACATCAGGATATGGTCTGCGAGAAAAGAAGCGGCGTTCAGCACGACTTCCTCAAGGATCCTATTGAATATGTCATCGAGGATGGCTGGATGGTCGCCAAGGACACCACGCTCGGAGCCGATGACGGAATCGGTGTCGCCGCGATGCTCGCGCTTCTGGACAGTGACCTTCCGATGGGGAAGATCGAGTGCGTGTTCACCATCTCTGAGGAGACCGGAATGGACGGGGCCTTCGGAATGGAACCGGGCTTCTTCACCGGCAGGACTCTCATCAATCTTGACTCTGAGGATGAGGGGCAGATGTTCATCGGTTGCGCCGGCGGCCTTGACACGACAGCCGTGTTCAATTACAAACAAGAAGATTTCAAAGAAGGCTATAAGCCGGTAAGACTGGAGATCGGCGGAGCGCTCGGCGGACACAGCGGAGATGACATCAACAAGGGCCGCGCGAACACGGTGCAGCAGATGGCGCGTTTCCTATATTCAGAAATGGCTTATGGACTTCAGCTTGTTATGCTGAAAGGCGGCAACAAGCCGAACGCGATAGCGAGGGAGTGCGAGGCAATCATCACCGTTCCGGACGCGGACGCCACAATCGCGAGACTCACCTCGTTCGGCAAGGATCTGAGGAATGAATATTTCAGGACGGATCCAGATTTGAGCTTCAGCGGCGAGACGTACAGATGCACCGAGAAGCCGATCCAGAGCGATGTCGCAAGGAGGCTGATCGCATCTCTCTTCGTCTGCCCGCACGGAGTCGAGACTATGAGCCAGGACATTCCGGGACTCGTGGAGACTTCGACAAACCTGGCGGCCGTAAGGATGAACAAGCAGGGAAGGATCGAGGTCATCACAAGCCAGCGCAGCTCGACCGGTTCGGCAAGAAAGATGATGGCCGCCAAGGTGGAGGCCAACTTCCTGCTCGCCGGAGCCGAAGTGACCCATCTTTCTGAATATCCAGGGTGGAAGCCGAACCTCGATTCCCACATTCTGCGCGTGTGTGTGGATTCGTACAAGAAACTGTTCGGATGCGAGCCGGAGGTCAAGGCCATTCACGCCGGACTTGAGTGTGGACTTTTCGGGGAGAAGTTCGGGGATCTGGATATGATTTCCTTCGGTCCGACCCTCAGGGGTGTGCACGCTCCGGGCGAGAAGCTTGAGCTTGCGTCCCTTGACAAGTTCACCGAGCATCTTGTCGATGTCGTCACGAATTTTGAATAAATGGTAAAGATAGCCCCTTCAATACTATCCGGCAATTTCCTCAATCTGGAGCCGGACATCAGGATGGTCAACGGGAACGCCGACCTGATCCACATCGATGTGATGGACGGCAGTCTCGTACCGAACATCTCGTTCGGGTTTCCGGTGATGGAGGCTATCGCCAAGGCCGTGACCGTCCCGATGGACGTCCACCTGATGATCATCAATCCGGACAAGTACATCGAAAGATTCGCCAAATGCGGAGCGAACCTGATAAGCTTCCATCTGGAGGCCGCTGACCAGGCCGGCAAGGATCCAAAGGAGATCATAGGGATGATCAAAGCCTGTGGAGCGAAAGCCGGACTTGCGATCAACCCGGATGTGCCCGTCGAAAGGCTTTTCCCATACATCGAGGATGTGGACTTCTTCCTGATAATGTCGGTATTCGCCGGATTTGGGGGACAGAAATTCATCCCGGAATCCATCGGCAGGATCAAAACTCTGAAGGCAGAGATGGACAGAAGGGGAGTCGTGAAGGACATCGAGGTTGACGGCGGGGTGTCATCCGCCAACGCAAGGATTCTGGCCGAAGCCGGAGCGACAATGCTTGTGGCCGGAAGTTCGGTATTCAAGGCGGAGGATCCTGCCAAGGCTATTGCTGAGCTTCGTTAGATAACATAGCTTATTTCCTTAAAGGCGAACTCTAAACGTTCGCCTTTTTCTGTTTCGAGACAGAGCAGGCCACGGTCGGTGACACCAACGATTCTCGCACGTATTGACGCGCCTGTCGAGCAGACTACATATTCATTGAAAGTGCCGACGCGGTAGAGTCTGCTGACATATTCCTCAGCGTTGTCGTAGTGTCCAAGCCTCCTTTTCAGGAAGCGGCAAAGTTTGGGAAGCTGGTCTTTGAGATCATATTCCCTGCCGGTCAGCATCGCCATCGAGACGGGGTTCAAAAGTTGTGGCGGAAACTCCTTTTGGTTGACATTCAGGCCGATTCCGATGACGCTTGCCGTCAGGGAGTCTCCGCAAAGGGTGTTCTCAATGAGTATTCCGCATATTTTCCTGTTCCTGACATAGATGTCGTTCGGCCATTTGACCGTGGCCACAATCCCTTCATATTCAAGGTAATCAAGCACGCCCAAGGTGACGCTCCGGCTTATCGGGAACTGCCTTGAGGCCTTCAATGGCGGATAGGCTCCGTCCCCAAACTTCATCACCAGAGAGAATGTGAGGTTTTCTCCGGGCCGTGCGGACCATGAATTACCCCGCTGGCCACGCCCTGAGGTCTGATGTAGAGCCGCCAGGACTGACAGATTGTTAATCCCTGAAATATTTCTTAGGGCTTCATTATTAGTCGAATCGACCTCATCGAGCCATTGTATGTCAACTTCCTCTTTCATTGGTTCAGAATTTGTCGTATATTTGTATATTTGATTGTAATTGCAAAAATATAAAACATTCTCAATATGATTACACACGATTTGCGGGTTATGGCCGACGCTATGCTCGACAAGAAAGCACAAAACGTAATTGACATAGATCTCAGGCCGCTGGGAACCGCAATCACTGACCATTTTATGATCTGCAACGCTGACTCCACCACCAACGTCAACGCCATAGCCGACAATGTCATCGACAAGATGCGGGAGGAAGGCAGAAAGCCTCTCCGTACCCAGGGTCTGGAGAATAATTTCTGGATAATCCTGGACTATGGGGATATCGTCGCTCATATATTCCTTACGGAATACCGCCAGTTCTACAGGCTGGAGGAGCTCTGGGCCGACGCTCCGCACAAGGAATACAAGGAGAGACGCGTTCCTAAAACAAAAAAGACAGAGACAGATGCCGAATAACGCAAATTCGCCGAAAGGCAATGATCCAAGAAGGAAGGTTATCCGCGTGAGATTCAATTTCTCGTGGCTTTACCTTATTCTTATCCTTGGCATAGGTTGGCTGCTGCTCAACAACAGCGGGGCCAATCCTCAGAAGATAGAATGGGCCGAGGTCCAGGAGATGTTCCTCAAGGGCGACATCAAGGAGATTGATTTCGTGAGGAACGACTTCAAGGGCAACATCACCGTGCGCCCGGACAGGCTCAACAAATATGCTGACAAGTTTGGCGGCAAGATTCCGGCCAGCTCGCCTCATTTCATATTCCTGGTCTCCGACAAGTTCGACGCCGAGAAGGAGTTCGGTGAGCTGAACGCCAAGCTTACTCCGGACGAGAGTCAGGTCAAGATTGTGATGGAGAACGACAGCAGGATGTGGTCAAGCGTCCTTGAATGGATAATTTTCCCGATCCTGCTCATCGTTATGTGGATCTGGATGTTCCGTGGCTTCAGCAGGAATATGGGCGGAGGCAGCGGCGGTCCCGGCGGAGTGTTCAATGTCGGTAAATCCACCGGCAAGCTCGCCGACAAGGAGAAGGTCAATGTCACATTCAAGGATGTCGCGGGGCTGTACGGAGCCAAGGAAGAGGTGATGGAGATCGTGGACTTCCTCAAGAATCCTAAGAAATATACAGCCCTCGGAGGAAAAATCCCTAAGGGAGCCCTTCTGGTAGGCCCTCCGGGTACCGGAAAGACATTGCTGGCCAAGGCAGTGGCAGGGGAAGCCAACGTTCCGTTCTTCTCGATTTCCGGTTCGGATTTCGTAGAGATGTTCGTCGGTGTCGGTGCTTCCAGGGTCCGTGACCTGTTCCGTCAGGCGAAGGAAAAAGCTCCTTGCATCGTGTTCATCGACGAGATCGACGCTGTCGGAAGGGCCAGAGGGAAGAATGTCGGATTCTCTTCAAATGACGAGCGAGAGAACACTCTCAACCAGCTTCTTACCGAGATGGACGGATTCGACACAAATTCAGGTGTGATAATCCTTGCGGCCACAAACAGGGCTGACATCCTCGACAAGGCGCTTCTGCGCGCCGGACGTTTCGACCGCCAGATTCACGTGGATCTTCCGGAACTGAAGGAAAGGGAAGAGATTTTCAAGGTTCACACACGCAACCTCAAGGTCGCTCAGGACTTCGACCTCGGATTTATGGCCCAGCACACGCCGGGCTTCTCCGGAGCCGACATCGCCAATGTCTGCAACGAGGCGGCGCTCACAGCGGCAAGAAGAAACAAGAAGGAGATTGATCGTCAGGATTTCCTTGACGCTGTTGACAGGATTGTAGGAGGACTTGAGCGCAAGGGATCGATAATGACTCCGGCGGAGAAGAGGACGACGGCATACCATGAGGCCGGACATGCTACTGTGGGATGGCTGCTGCCATATTCAGATCCAGTGTTCAAGGTCAGTCTCATCCCGAGAGGGGATGCGCTCGGCTTGACTTGGTACCTTCCGGACGAGAGAAAGATCCTGTCCAAGTCATACCTTATGGACAAGATGTGCGCGTTGATCGGCGGACGTGTGGCCGAAGAGATCATCAACGGCGAGCCGGCAACCGGAGCGCTCAACGATCTTGAAAGGCTTACCCGCATGGCCTACAACATGGTGCAGTACTACGGAATGAGCGAGAAAGTCGGAGAGGTGTCGTTCTATGATTCGACCGGATCAAAGGGCTACGACCTCACCAAGCCTTACAGCGAGAAGACCGCCGAGCTTATGGACCAGGAGGTTAAGGATCTTGTCAAAGAGATTCACGACAGAACCTACAGGATTCTGACCGAGCATAAGGAAGGCTTCGTCAAGATGGCTCAGATTCTCCTTGAGAAAGAGGTGATCTTCGCCGAGGACATCGAGAAGATTTTCGGTCCGAAGGTGAAACCAGCTGAGGATGCGGAACCTGCCAAGGCTCAGGCAACCGAGAGTGACACACAGATAACCGAGGCTGGAAATGAATAACGTTGTCGTCAGATCGATTTCAGGCGTGGTCTTCATCCTTGCGATGTTGGCCTGCCTGATGTTCAATAAGTTCCTGTTCGCCGGACTGATAATATTCATAATGTCCGTGATGCTGCTGGAATTCTACCACATCACGATGGGGAACAGCTACACCTTCTCTAAGGTGCTGGCGATCATCGCCGCGATCTTCCTTTTCGGACTGCTGTTCGCCACGGCTTCCTATCATATTCCGATAAGATTCGTGGCCTTCGCGATGGTTCCGATCTTCATCGTGATGATCAACTCACTGTACGTCAAGGACAAGGATGAATACGGCAAATTCTCGAACATCTACACTGGGCTTTTGTACATCGCGGTTCCGATAGCGCTATCAAACCTCATCGCCTTTGACAAGGCCGGGAACTTCAGCGGCAACCTGCTCCTTTGCTTTTTCATCATAATATGGTGCTCGGATGTCGGGGCGTTCGCCTTCGGAATATCTCTCGGCAAGATATTCCCGCAAAAACTCTTTCCGTCTGTGTCGCCAAAGAAGACCTGGATCGGATTCATTGGCGGACTTGTCAGTTCGGTTCTGGCGGCGTTCGCTCTTTATGAGTTCGGAATATTGAAGTTTCCTCTCATCCACTGCCTCATCCTGTCATTTATAATGTCCGTGACCGGAGTCTATGGCGACCTGTTTGAGTCTCAATGGAAAAGAGTCTATGGAGTAAAGGATTCCGGCAAGATCATCCCGGGACACGGAGGCTTTCTGGACAGGTTCGACAGCACGTTGATGGCGATGCCGTTCGGGGCGATCTATCTGGCGATCTTTGATCTGCTATAATTAATAATAACTTGATAATCAATTAATGAATATACAAGCGATATGAAGAAGATAATAGTTGATAAGGACTCGCACGGAACGATAGGCATCAACTGGGCTGTGATAGCGGTCCTGATAGCGTGCACGTGGATATTCATACACAATCTGTTCATTTCAATCCCGATCACGGTCATCCTGCTCGCCTTTGCTTTCTTCGTTTTCTGGTTCCACAGGGTTCCGGAAAGGGTGATACCGGAGGGAGACAGCAAGATGATAACTTCCGTCGCCGACGGCAAGGTTGTGATCGTGGACCGGGTCTATGAGAAGGAATATTTCAAGGACGACCGCATCCAGGTGTCGGTATATATGGACTTCTTCGATGTCCACACTAACTTCTGGCCGATGGACGGGGTGATTTCCTACTATAAATATCATCCGGGGAAGTATCTGCTTGCCTTCCTGCCAAAGGCCTCGGAAAAGAATGAGCATTCGTCCACGGCGATCTGCAATGAGCACGGTGAGATTCTGTTCAGGCAGATAGCCGGCACATTCGCCAGAAGGATTGTCTGCTACTCGAAAGAGAATTACGAGGTTGAGAGGGGGCAGCAGTGCGGGATCATCAAGTTCGGCTCACGAATCGACATATTCCTTCCGCTTGACGCTGATGTCAAGGTGAAGGAAGGTGATTTCACCAGAGCCTGCGAGACGGTTATCGCTGAGCTTAAATAATTTACTACTGATCTTTCTCGATCAGTTCAACAAGACGATCCACGGCTTCCGTGTCCTGAATATGCTTCAGCACGGGAGTCTTTCCTTTATAGATGGTGACCTTGTGGTTGCCTTCGCCGACATATCCCCAATCGGCGTCGGCCATCTCGCCGGGACCGTTCACGATGCAGCCCATCACGGCGATCACAGTGTTCTTAAGATGAGAGGTTCTGGACTTCACTTCCTCAAACGCCTTCTGGAGATCGTACATAGTGCGTCCGCATCCAGGGCAGGCGACATATTCCGGTTTGTAGAAGCGTCTTCTCGCCGCCTGCATCAATTCATCGACCAGATAGGCGCCAAGGCCGGATTCCTGAATTGAAATCTTGTCGCCGGAATCGTCCACGTACGTGCCAGTGAGTTCGAGCTCGTCCAAAGTCTTGTCCAACAGCCTCTTGCCGAAATCGCATGCGACATCTAACAAAAGTGTTTCCCGAGATGGGGCGTCGTAAACAGCGACAGCCTTGCGTCCCTGAAGGCTTATGGAAGTCATAGAGGAGACAATCTTGTGCCCATAACGCGCGGCAAGATAACGTGCGGCTGGAAGTTCATCCTCCGGATCCTCGGTCAGAGAGACGCGCACCGTATCACCGATTCCTTCAGACAACAGGGTAGATATCCCGACACAAGACTTGATCCTGCCGCTGTCCCCGTTGCCAGCCTCGGTCACACCGACGTGAAGAGGGTAAATCACCCCTTTTTCCTTCATCGCGGCCATAAGTTTTCGGTACGCTTCGACCATAACAATAGTGTTACTCGATTTTAGCGACACCACAACATTCTGGAAATCAGCATCTTCACACATCTTCAACCATTCCAAGGCAGCTTTGGCCATCGCTTCCGGAGTGTTGCCGTATAGATTTGTGATGTAGCCACCCAAAGAGCCGTGATTGACACCGATACGTATTGCCGTTCCATTTTCCCGGCAGACTTCGATGAGTCTGGCGAACTGTTTACGGGCTTCATTGTGGTCCCTGTGGAAATTTCCGGGATTGATTCTGACCTTCTCCACAAACGGAGCGACCATAATCGCTGTCTGTGAGGAAAAATGGATGTCCGCCACTATCGGTACATTGATTCCAAGTTCCTTCAACCGGGATTTAATGGACTTCACACACTCCACATCTGCGGGTCCCGGCACGGTTATGCGGATCATTTCCGAGCCAGCCTCATAAAGTCTGACACACTGTGCAACCGTCGCGTCCACATCTGAAGTGTGGGTGTTGCACATCGTCTGGACAACAATCGGGTTGCCCACTCCGATCAGGACATTACCTGCCTTTGCCGTCAATGTTCTCATTCTGCGTTGGATAATAAACCTGTTGATAAGCCTCACGTCTCAGCTGAGCCTTGCCGCGGCCTGTTCTTCTTGTCAGTTGGAAATACATTCCCGCTGTCACCATGATATCAAACGGGTATGCGAAACGATAGTAATCCTTGCTGTAGTAATCAGGATCATAGATGGTTCCCCAGGAATATCTTACATTGGCGTTTATGTGGAACTCGACAGGATCGAAGACAAGTCCGAAACCAATTCCGCCGCAGATTCCGTAATCAAGCCTTCGGTCGGTGTCTTTGAATGAATTGACCAAAGATTCACTTACATAATCACCTGTACGTTTGATATTCAGTCTATAGCCGCCATAGATTCCAGCCTCCGCCATAACTTTGTAGTGAAGGCCGTCAAGATGGAGATGAGCCATGAACGGAATCTCCGCCACATCCATGATAGCCTGAGTCGCATTCTCGATGCTTGGAGTGACCTTTGTGTCTTTGTCTTCCTTGAACTTATAGCCTTCATGGCTGTACCGCAAGCCTACCTTGAAACCAAAATAAGGCATATACCCGAACATCTTGCCATAGCGGGTGTAGAATATTCCGAAAGTGTTCGGAGAGAACAATGTCGTCTGAGAATACGCCGGATTGAAAGACATACGGCTGAACGACACTCCATACTCCACTCCGATCAGGGAATAGTCGTTCACCTCAAAGACCCGGTTGAGCTTGACTGTGTCCAGATACGCGTCTGAATACGCCTCCGCCGGTGCCTTCAGACTGTCCAAAAGCACAGGTTCCGGCTTGACCTTACGCACACGGCCCCGGGACTTCACCTTGGACTGGACATTGACCGTATCCACCGGATTCTGCCCGATGGCCACTGAACAGACCAAGATGGCGAACGCTGTAAGAATATATTTGATTGTCCTCATGTTAAGTGTCATTATTTGAAGAATGTCGCCAGATCCAGTTCCTGTTCTATCTCGCTTCTTTCCGGAATATCGAACAGATCGCTGTCCTTCGTCATCAGGAACTTCACCTTTTCAGGCTGCCTATGGGCAAGAAGGTTTCCGGAATCCACTATACCGTTGCGGTTGAGATCCTCAGTGATCCTGAGGGAATACTTTCCTTTCTTTAGGTACGGAAACTCCAAGACAGAGTCTGACTCAATAACATAACTGCGAATAATGCCGGATTTCCTCTCATCAAGAAGGTCTATGATGTATTTGTTGCCGTTCACACCTGTAAGCGTCAGCTTGAAGTGGCTCAGATTGTCATCGTTCGGGAGCGAGACTTTGACCTCAGTGCTGTCGTTCCAATACCCGTTGATGTCCTTGAAGGCTCTTTCCGGAACCTTGAAAGTATATTCATAGCCCGTCTGGATCTTGATTTGAGGAGTGATGTTGTATTTTCTCAGGTTCAGCGAATCGCGTTCTATCTTGAATTTCTCGACCTGTTCTTTCTGTCTTGGATTTATCGATTTGAAAACCAGCGAGTCGAAAGCTCCCAGGATCGGTGGATAATCGAATTCCAGCGTGATTCCGTTTTGCTCGAAGGTCTCCGGCGTGGCTTTCAGACTCAGGCCGCAGATCGTGTCCTTGTGCTCGATTTTCTTGCGGGCGGCCCTGGATTTGGGTTTGTTCTCATCCACAAGGCTGACCTTCTCAGTCACAGGAGCCAGAACACCAAGAGTGTCCGTCTTCCAATATTTCACCCAAAGATGAAGGGAGTCTGGCATCGGTCTCTGATTGTTAAGCCAGAGAAGGAGGCTGTCTTTCTCGATGTTGAACTCAGTGATGACATCCTTGGCCGGAAATCCTTGGAACCAAAGGGAATCAATCCTGGTGTCCGGAGCCATGAATGTTACATAGCCGGCCCTGTCGCCTGTTCTCTTTTTGTTCATCAGCATTTGCTTGGAAGGCCTTTCCCTGAACACATTAAGCCTGAGTTCCGCCTTTCGGGACTGACATGCGACGGTGTCCTTCATGTCAAACTTTTTCAATTCCGCCACACTGTCGTTCACCACATTCACAGGCCTGAACAAAGTGTCCAGAAACGCTATCCTGTCCTCATCGGGGTCGTAGATGTTGTTACCGTTGCCGTCCACGATGGCATAGACGCGGAACACAGTGTCCTGAATATTCTGGAGAGCGAAATAGCCCCAGTCATCGGTTTTCACCGCCGCGACAGGACGTTCAAGAAAGACCGCTGAATCCCTCTGATCCTTATAAAGCATGACGGTGGCCCCTTTGATCGGCATCAATGTGTTACAGTCTTGAACAAGGCCGGTAATGTACATTGAATCTATAGAGTCTCCTGTCGAGAACACCGTGGTGAATCCAGGGAACATATTCCCTTCATTATTGTCGGCGATCGCTCCTGTCAAGTCAAGGGTGTATGTCGTGTTCGGAAGCAGGTCTTCCTCGAAATAGACAATCACCGTCTTGCCTCTCATCTTGTATTTCGGACTTTTTTGCTGAGGAGGGGAGAGATAGATGCCTTTCGGATCCTTGACAGTGACATATTCATCGAATGTGAACGCAACCTTGGTTCCATGTACAGGAACGGAAACCGCCCCCGGCTGAGGTACAACCCTTCTGACCACAGGCGGGATAGTGTCCTTGAGTCCACCTGTGGGAGCCTGTGTCGTGTTGGCGCATGACGGCTGGAAAACGGAAAGCACCAGAAGCGTCATCGCCGGAACCAAAGGGAAAAATCTTGTAAGAAATTTTTTCATCGCGGATCGTGTATATTCAAAAATCAGGCTCAGATCTCGGTTCTGACCACACTTTTTATACCATCTATGGAATTCAACCTGCGGATCATCCTCTCCATGGCGGCCTTGTCGTGGACATAAAGATCTATGTAGCCGGAAAATATTCCTTCATCGGTACTCAGATAGACCTTGCGCATATTCACTCCCATGACCAGAGAGATGTAGCGGGAGATCTCGTTCAGCAGACCGACCCGGTCAACTCCCTTGATGGAGAGGCGCACCGGAAAAGATTGGCTGTCATCATCCTCCCACTGAGGCACGACAACCCAGTCTCCATGCTTGGAGGCGATGCTGTCAGCCACCGGGCACGATTTCTTGTGCACTGTCACCGTTCCGTCAGGAGACTTGATGCCGATGACCGGGTCTCCTGGGATAGGCCGGCAACAGGATGCGATGACATAATCACTCTTCTCCTTTCTCGTGGCCTCCTTCCTCTTCCCGAACCAAGGGAAAGACCAGGAATGGCTTTTGTCCGCCTTGCCTGAAGCCAAAACCTCCGAAAGGTCGCCTAGCTTCAGAATGCCAACCCCTATCCTGAAGAACATCTCCTCGGAATTCCCTCCAGGTATCGCGAAATGCTCCAAAAGAATCTCTATGGAGTCATTGTTCATTCTATAGCCAAGTGACTCAAGCTGCTCCGAGAGCATTTTCCTGCCCAGTTCGGCAAGTTCTTTCTTATGTCCCTTGAAATAGTCTATGACAACGTTCCTCGCATGTCTGGTCTGAAGGAACTGAAGCCATTCGCGTTTTGGACGTTCAACCTCCGCGGTGATGATCTCCACCTGATCTCCGCTCCTGAGCACATGGGAAAGGGGCACAAGCTTCATGTTCACCTTCGCGGCTATAGCCTTGTTACCGATCTCAGTGTGGATGCTATAGGCGAAGTCAAGCGCTGTGGCGCCTTTCAGGATGGATTTCTGGTCTCCCTTAGGGGTGAACACAGTGATTTCGCTGCTGGTCAGGTCATTATGTATTATGTCAAGCAGTTCCAGCGCGTTCACGTCCGGATTGACAAGGATCTCCTTCACCTTGGCCAGCCACTTGTCCATCTCGCTGTCGTTCTCGCTGATGTAGCCCTCCTGCTTGTAGGTCCAATGGGCGGCGATGCCCTTCTCGGCGATGTCATCCATCCGCTTCGAGCGGATCTGGACCTCAATCCATATTCCCCTGTCGCTCATCAGGGTGCAGTGAAGCGCCTCATAGCCATTGCTTTTCGGATGCTTCACCCAATCGCGTACACGATCCGGCTTGTAGCGGTATATTCCTGTTATTATAGAGAATATGTGGTAGCACTGGTCGCGCTCGCTTTCCTTGGTGTCTGCCGGCGGTGTGAAGACAATCCTCAGAGCATAAAGGTCATAGACTTGATCAAAGGTGATGTTCTTGGTCTGCATCTTGTGCCAGACCGAATATGGAGTCTTGACCCGCTTGCGGATCTCGAAATTGAATCCGGCTTTTTTCAAGGCCTCGTCTATAGGAGTTATGAAATCGTCTATCTGCTTGCCTCTGCCGCTAAGATTGCTGTTGATCAACCCGCTGATCTCCTTGTAAGCGTCAGGTTCCTTGTACTTCAGCCAGATGTTCTCCATCTCGGACTTTATCTCGTAAAGGCCGAGGCGATGGGCGAGGGGAATGAATATGAACATCGTCTCGCTGAGAATCTTATCCCGCTTGTATTCAGGCATATACTCAATCGTGCGGCAATTGTGGAGGCGGTCGGCGAGCTTTATCAGCACGACCCGCACGTCATCGTTCAACGTCAGCAGGATCCGCTTGAAGTTCTCCGCCTGAAGGCTCTTGGCGTTGGCATCATTGAGTTTCTTGCTGCGGTCCTCGTTGTCGAGCACGTTCTTGATCTTGGTCAGGCCGTCCACAAGACTTGCGATCTTGTCACCGAAGAGCTTGCGTATGTCATCCACCGTATAGTCAGTGTCTTCCACGACATCGTGGAGCAAGGCGGCCGCGATGGACTTGTACCCAAGCCCGATGTCGCTCACGACAATTTTTGCTACCTCGATAGGATGGATTATGTATGGCCCGCCAGAGCGACGGCGGACATTCTTATGGGCTTCATTCGCGAAATCGAACGCTTTCTGGACCACGTCCAGCTCCTGCTGGTTCGCGCAGCGTTTCTCCGCCGCGGCCTTAAGCTGTGCGTAACTCTGACGAATCAGTTCGTAGTCTTGTTCTGTGAATTGTGAGAAACTCATATTTCAACCAAATCTTTGTCACAATCCAAACCTGTGGAAGTGCCGTCGCATTCCTCCAAAGTCTGGAAAGTGTATGAAAACTGTGCTCCGTACATTATTATAAGCCATCCGAACCTCATCCAAACCATAAAGAGGGGAATGGCGGCGATTGTTCCGTAAACCGCGTTGAGGCGCATCACAAACACCTGTGTCTCAAGGTAAAGATATTGCAGCGCCGTGAACGCCACGCCAGCTATGACTGCGGCCTTGAAGGCATTGGAATATTTTACGTCCACGGCAGGAATATACTTGTACATAGCGGAGAATATCAAAGTGGCCACGACACCCGTGATGACCCAGCCAAGGAAAGACTTTATCGAAGCAGTGACCCCGATCCAGTTTGGAATCAGATCCAGAACGTGCGAGTACACGATCGTTCCTGAATATAGGATCAACACCACGAACGGGGTCAGGAACAGCAGGACGAGATCAAATCCGAAACTCTTTATGAACGGCCTTTTCCTGACTCTCCACACATTGTTGAAGACGGTCTCCACGCGCATCATCATCCAGATGACGAGCCAGACGAAAGTCAAGGCGCTGACAAGTCCGAAAATGTCGTTGGTGGCCGAAGAAAGGATTTTGTCGGCGGAATTGAGCACGGTGTCGATGATTCCTTGATTGACATTGGCCGAATAGAGAACCTCCTTCAGTTTGTCCGCGAGACCGAAACCGTTGGTGACAGCGAACGCGACAGCGATGAAAGGCACGAAAGCCATAGTGCAGAAATAGCTCAGAGCCACGGTCTGGAATCCTATGGCGTGGTCCGCGAAATCCTTGAACGTCTTTGTGACGATCCTGCCCAGGTTGACAAACCGTGCCTTGGCCTTGGACAACTCCGTCACCTCGATGTCCCAGATGTCCTCACGGAAGAACTTCACCGTCCTCCGCGACCAACGCACAATGTTATTTATCAAAACCTTAAGCATTAATATTCAATTAAAACATTCCTGAGAACAGGTCCGGTTCAACATTCTGCTCCTTTGCGGCGGTGCCGCCGGCGGCCTGAGGGAGCATATTCCTGAACTCTTCCTCGCTGATGATTCTGACGCCAAGGTCTCCGGCCTTTTTCATCTTCTCCGGCCCCGGTTTGATTCCTGCTAAAAGGTATGAGGTCTTTCCGCTTACGGAAGAGCTGTTCTTGCCTCCGTTGGCCTCGATCAACCGCTTCATCTCGTCCCTTGAGACGCTGAAGTTTCCTGAAATCACAATCGTCTTTCCGGCCAAGGCGTCTGACGCGGCGGTCTTCGCCTCCATTGAGAACCGGATTCCGGCCGCCTTTAGCCTTTCGATGTCAGCAAGATGCCTGGAATCTCGGAAATATTCGAAAACACTGTCAGCGATCACCTCGCCGACATCCTGGACCTCAAGCAACTGTTCCTTTGTGGCGGTTGCGATCGCGTCTATATTCCCGAAATGACGTGCGATCTCCTTTGCCGTGGTCTCTCCGACATAACGGATGCCAAGGGCGAACAACACGTGGTCAAACGTCACTTTCTTTGATGCCTCAAGACTGCTAAGAAAACGTGCGGCCGAGCGTTCCTTCCATCCGTCCAGCAAGAGCAACTGCCCTTTGGTCAATGAATAGAAGTCCGCAGGGGTCCTGACAAGCCCGAGGTTGTACATCTGCTCGATCGTCGCGTCTCCAGCAAGCACATTCATCGCCTTGCGGCTGAGGAAGTGAACCAGCTTGCCCTTTATCTGGGTAGGGCAGCCGTCAATGTTCGGACAGAACCACTTGGCCTCGTCATCTTCCTTGACCAACGCCGTCCCGCAGTCCGGACACACCTCCGGGAAAACCGGCCTGACAGCGTCCGACGGCCTGAGCGAGAGATCTACATCGATGATCTTAGGAATGATCTCACCGCCTTTGATGATCGTCACTGTGTCGCCGACTCTGATGTCCATCTGCGAGATAAAGTCCTGATTGTTAAGGGTTGCCCTCTTAACAACCGTACCGGCCAGCTGGACAGGAGCCAGATTGGCGACCGGAGTCACGGCTCCAGTACGACCGACCTGATAGGTGATTGAGAGCAGTTTCGTGTGCGCCTCCTCCGCCTGGAACTTGAAAGCGACCGCCCAGCGCGGCGACTTGGCGGTGTAGCCAAGCGCACTTTGGTAAGCCAACTCATTGATTTTAATCACGATTCCATCCGTGGCGTACGGCAGGAACTTCCTTTCGGTGTCCCAATAATGGATATATTCCTCAATCTCGTCTATTCCGTGGACGATCTTCCTCTTGTCGGAAACCGGCAGTCCCCACGATGCCGCCGCATTCAGCGCGTCATTATGCGTCGCGAACGAAACGCTCTGGCTTGGAATATGATAGAGCGTGCACATCAGCCCTCTCCTCGCGACCTCGGACGGGTCAAGCAGTTTCAACGAACCAGAGGCCGCGTTCCTCGGATTGGCGAAAGGCGGATCCTCATTGTCCTCGCGCTCCTTGTTCAGTCGGTCAAATGAATCGTACGGCATCAGCACCTCGCCCCTGATCTCAAACTCCTCCGGCCAGCCGGTACCTTTCAATTTTTCGGGAATATTACTGATTTTAAGAGCGTTGGCCGTCACGTCATCCCCGACCACACCGTCACCTCTGGTCAAAGCCCTGAACAGTTTCCCGTTCCGGTAGGTCAGGCAGATAGCCGTGCCATCGAACTTCAGCTCGCAGGAATATGTGAACTTCACCTCTCCGAGATCCTTTTCGGCCCGGCGCACGAAATCCTCTATCTCACCGATGTTGTACGTGTTGCCGAGGGAGAGCATCGGGTACTTGTGCGTGTACTGGGCGAATTCCTTGCGGACGGCAGGCTCGGCGTTCGTCCCCATACTTTGGTCAAGGTCGCTGCCGACCTTCTGGGTAGGGGAGTCAGGAGTGAGGAGGTCAGGATATTCCTTCTCCAGATCCTCCAGCTCGCGCATCAGGTGGTCATATTCAAAATCGCTCATCGTCGGAGCGTTGTCCACATAGTACCGCCTGCTGTTCTCCCTGAGGATGTTCCGGAGTTCCTCGACACGTATTTTGGCCTGCTCGTGATCCATATCAGCAAAGTTCTTTGTAAAGAATACAAATTTAACGAAAATTGTCGGCTTTCCGTTCAAAAGAATCAAGAAGTTGGCCGAAATTTCACCTTGAACTACTTTTTTGAAAAGTTAAAACTGTTTCTTAAATTTGTGCCCGGTTTTACGAACATACAAATTTCTAAATCATTCGTATATGAAAGATTCAATCATCATTCTGTGCGGCGGCGGCCCGGCACCGGGAATGAACACCGTCGTGTTCTCAGTCGCCAAGACTTTCCTTTCAAACGGTTACAGGGTCATCGGACTTCACGAAGGCTACACCGGACTCTTCCGTAAGGAGGCCCGCACCGAAGACATCGATTTCTTCAAGGCTGACGCTTACTTCAACAGAGGTGGTTCCTACCTCCAGATGAGCCGTTTCAAGCCGACCAACGAGGATTTCGAGCAGAATTTCAACCTTGCCCTCTTCCAGGACAACAACGTGAAGCTTCTCGTGACCGTGGGCGGTGACGACACAGCCTCCACAGCCAACAGGATCGCCAAGTTCCTTGAGGCCAAGAACTATCCGATCCACAACATCCACGTCCCTAAGACGATCGATGACGACCTTCCATTGCCTCACAACGCACCGACCTTCGGATTCAACTCCGCGAAGGACGAGGGTGCGCACATCGCCCGCACCGTTTACGAGGATGCCCGCACATCAGGCAACTGGCTTCTCATCTCAGCGATGGGACGCAGCGCAGGTCACCTTGCCCTCGGAATCGGCGAGGCCACACACTGCCCTATGACCATCATCCCAGAGATGTTCAACAACACCACGATCACCGTTGACAAGATCATCAAGCTCACCCTCTCAGCGATTATCAAGAGAAAGATTCTCGGCATCCCTTACGGAACTGTCGTTGTGGCTGAGGGTGTGTTCCACGATCTTGAGCCAGAGGACATCAAGGCCACCGGCGTTCATATGACCTATGACGAGCACGGCCACCCTGAGCTTGGCAAGATCTCCAAGGCTGTCCTCTTCAACGACATCCTTGAGAAGGAGTTCAAGAAGATCGGAATGAAGGTTAAGACCCGTCCTGTCGAGATCGGTTACGACGTTCGTTGCCAGGATCCTGTGGCCTACGACCTTTCATACTGCACCGAACTCGCTCTCGGAGTCTATGAGCTCTTCTCAAAGGGTGAGACCGGATGTATGGTCTATGTCGATGAGAACGGCAACGCACAGCCTCTTTACCTGAAGGATCTCCAGAACGAGGAAGGCAAGATTCCTCCTCGCCGCGTGGACATCGAAGGTGGAATCGCCCGCAACTACTACGGACACATCTGCCACTACATCACTCCGGCTGACTACGAGGCCGCCAAGGCTTACGTCGCAAACCCTGAGGAGTATGACTTCAAGAAGATCCTTAACTGGTAAGCGATGAATATGTGAGGTTCAGTTAGTTGATCCTAACCATCGCACAGTCGTCGGATGACACTTCGACCTCGATCCGGGTTTCCGTGTCGAGGTTTTTTATGTCAAGATAATCGATTGCTTCCTTTGGTATGCGGATGGATATAACTTCCGGTCGCTGAGCCTGTCGAAGCGACCCTCCATCCGCGAAAGAACAGACAAACAACCAAGTCTCGGAGACATCCCCACGAAGGAACGCGAAATGCCGATCCGGATCAAATCCCGGCGAGTCATAGTTGCAGTAGCAAAGGTCAAACGTCTTTCCGGATGCCACCGCCGGAACCGAAGCCGCCATATTCAAAAACCTCCTCCACTTCTCAAGCAGCTCAACCTCTTCCGGCGTAAGTCCCTCATTTGTATGAATATATTCAATCAGCCTTCCGATTGACGAAATCCTCCACCAGTCGAATATGGTCGTCCTGCCATCCCGTCCGCTGAACCCTTCGGCATCCATTCCGCGCTCGCCGATCTCCTCCCCGAAATAAACCATATACGGAGCCGTGTTCAGGAATATTCCCGCCCCCAACGCCGCGAAAGTCCTTTGGGCGCCACAGCCGAAGAAATCCGAGGCGAAACGCTGCTCGTCGTGGTTCTCCAGAAAGTTCAGCATCCGAGGCTGTAAATCACCAAGAATCTGCCAGTTCCAAGTCAGGCTTTTGGCCGTGCCGTGGCCTTCGACAACTGACCTGACGGAATCATAAAGGCCGGATTTGTCGTAGAGAAAATCGAATCCTACCTCATTTATGTATTTGGAATACAATCCCTTCTGATAAACCTCGGCAATGAATATCATATCCGGGAACTCGGTCTTTATCCTCCCGATCAGCCACTGGAAGAACGGCCACGGCACCATCTCAACCATATCGCAGCGGAAACCGTCCACTCCCTTGCCGCACCAATAGCGCACAATCTCGTACATCCTGTCCCAAGTCTCAGTGTGGAAATCACAGTAATTCAATCGGATGGTCTCATACCAATCATTCACGGAAGGGGAGGGCGAGAAGCAGTTGCCGGAAGCCTTGGCCGGATTCTCGTAATATGTCTGCCTGTCAAAAGGCAGCCTTAACGGCTGACCGGGATAGTAATAGAAATCGTTCTCCGGCCGCCAATGGACAGTCGGATCGTCATCGGAACCCAATGGCTTGATCTCAGGGTGAACCAGACCGACCTTGCCGTAATCCCGCGACACGTGGTTAGGAACGAAATCAATGATGACCTTGAGTCCGGCATCGTGACCTCGCTTCAACAAAGCCTCGAATTCAGTCATTCTTTCAGTCGGATTGTCAGCAAGATATGGGTTCACATCATAGTAGTCAGTAATCGCATAAGGCGAACCGGCCGCACCTTTGACAATCTGGCTGTCGGATGCCGGGCACCCTTCTGCCGAGACCGTTGTGGCGTGCCGGATCACACCTGTGTACCAAATGTGGCTGACTCCCAGCGATTTGAAATACGACATCGTCTCGGAATCGAACTCCGAGAACTTTCCCTTTCCCCACAGCCTCGGGAGAACTTGATAGATGATCATTTTACCCATAACTAAAATCCGATCAAAGCCTTGCCTTTGTTTCTGTCAATGAATCCAGTGAGTCCGTCAACCTTCATTACCTTGGCGAACTTGCCGTTATATTCACAATCCAGTCTCGCAAGCGCGTCAAAATCAATCATTCCCGAGCCAGCATATTGATCGACCGAAAGGTAGCCTACTCCGAGAGAGGTGATGTTCTGGAAGAAATGCGTGCCTTGACTTGGGTCTATCCGGAATCCATCAATGCCATATTCAACAACCATCCTCGCGGCCGAGATATCTGTCCAGGCCACTGGCACTCCAAGGGTTGGAATCGACGATCCCCAACGTCCGGGACCTACCAGGAAATATGTCTCTCCCTTGGCGGCGAACCGGGCGTTGATCTCCGAAATCTCCTCCGCCATCAACGCGGTCTGCATCTTGTCGAACGATTCCGGACGGATTACCACAATGTGGGACGACTCCGTGAAATACCCGTTGCCCAAAGCGTTGTCACTGCGTATCAATTTATTGGACACAATCGCCTCGGCATCCTCTATCGTGGAAGTCTGCGAACCGATTCCGCTGGAGACTGGACGGACCTGAAGCAGCTTAAGGTCAGCTACTTTTCCCGCCGAAGACTTGACCGGATCCACAGCGAACTCGATCTCGACCTCGCTCATCAGCTCATCCCGGCATATTGACATAATCTCCGAGAGAGCCTTTGCCAGAGGAAAACGGTCGTATTGGAATATTCCATCGAAGGAAACCACCCTTGCTCCTCTGATTCCTATGCCAGGCACCATCCTGTCATCCAATGCGTTATAGGTGGACGCCACCAGTTCCGGACGGTCATATTCAGTAAGCGCGTCCGCCACCGGGATCCTCCTGAGATTAACTCCGTCGTTTTTTGAAATCTTAAAGGCCGAAGGTCGCAGATCGAGCACGAACATTTCGTTCTGCGTGTCCCGTTGCGCCAGTTTAGGATTGGACAACTGGAGAATCTTCTTGGGGTGCAGAGGGTCAACACGCAAGGTGCGGCCGCCGTCCACAACGGTCTTTCCCAGACCGAAAGCAACGTTCAGGACACCGTCGGTGGCTTTTTCGGATCCTATAGGGTAGGAGTTCAGCGAACGTCCCACACCGGACATCATCGGATAGAAATCGTGCCCGTGGACCGCTCCACAGATTGTCTGCACGATCACAGCCATCTTCTCCTCTCCAAGCAGGTTTCCGCTGGCCTGGATGTAGTTACGGCTGCCCTTGAAGAATGTCGAGGCATAGACGCTCTTGATTGCCTTGCCGAGTTCACGCAGCATCCTGTCCTTGTTTTCCACCGGAGGGCACATATAAGTTGCGTACACTCCTGCGAAAGGCTGATAGTTGCTGTCTTCCAACTTGGAACTTGAACGCACCGCCAGAGGACTGTCAACCGTGGCCAGAAAAGCCTTGAGGTTCTGAGTCAACTCTTCCGGAAGCGTGGATGCCACAAATTCAGAAAGAATCTCATCATCAGACAGTTCCGAGTCAATCACATATTGCAGGCCATTCTCAACGATGAATTTGTCGAACCAATCCGTCGTCAGCACGATGGTACGAGGGATTGACACTCGCAAGTCATCATATTTCTCTGACAATGAATATTTCTGGACAAGATGATTGAGAAAAGCCAAGCCTCTTGCCTTGCCTCCAAGCGAGCCTTCGCCGACGCGGGAGAACCAGTAATAATCCTGATAGGAATCCTTATGGAATTCCGTGATGATTCCCTGCCCGATGCTCCTGTGGTAACGTTGTATGTTGTCCAGAAGGAACTCTCTGAACTCTCCGGCATTTGTGTGATGCTCGGCCCTGAATGTCTCCGCAAGATTGAACAACCCTCTTGCATACAGCCACTTCGAGAACATATTCCTGGAAGTGTTGCTCATCAGCACGGCATCCGGAATATCGTAAATGATCTTCTCCAGCTGGGAAAGGCTGGCGGCCCTCCCGCATTCAACTCCGTTCGAATCCCTGAACACAAAGTCACCGAACCCGAACTCCTCCTTCATATAATCTCCAAGTTGCAGGAACAGTGTGCTGGAATATTTCTTCAGGAATCCCACCCCGAGCTCAGCTGCCGTTTTCGCAAGGCTTCCCTGTGAGGATTGCAGCAGGACCGGCATCAAAGGATCATATTCACGGATGATTCTCACAAGGTCGATTCCGGCGTCAAGTTTCTCAGTCTTAGGGTCATCCCCCTTATGGAAGACCATTCCGACATCAGAAATGACACCCAGAAGATTCCTCCTGTACTTCTCAAAATAAGCGATAGCCTCCTCAAGGCAAGTGGCCAGGAATATCTTCGGCCTGGATCTTTTTCGGTATTTCTTCTGGTCATCGTTCAAGGATTCAGTCAAAAACTCCCGACTTTGCGTGAGCACAATCTTGTATAGCTCAGGAAGATAGTTCGAATAGTAACGGATCGAGTCCTCGACCAGAAGGATGCCTTTGACACCGACCTCGAACACATCGTTCTCCGCGTTGGCCGCATCCTCCAGTAACTTGACAATGGCCAGAATCAGATCAGCGTTCCCGTGCCAGCTGAACACAAAGTCCACACCAGGATGCGGAGACTCCAACACCCTCTGTCTTACCGCCTTGGAGTAGTGGATCAAAAGAATGAACGGGATCCCTCGCCCCTCATCCTTCAACCGCGAAGCGAACGGGAATATCTCCTTGTCCTGCTCGTTGTACATACAGATGATCATATCGATATCCTCTTCGGAACCGATAATATCCCTGGCCTGTGCCGATGAGTTTGCCCAGATGAATTTAGGAGGATTGCTCAGGTTAAGCTCACGATACTCGTTCTTGACCTGATTCTCAATGCGTCCGTCCTCCTCAAGGGCGAAAGCGTCGTAGTTGCTGCAGATCATCAGAATCTTCCGGATTCTGGACCGCATCAAGGATTCTTCGTTCATTTGCTTCCGTTTTTGCTAACGAACCGCAAATTACGAAAAATCCGCTGAATATTCTTGGAATATATGGACAAGATTTGCCTCAGGAGCCACTTTTCACACCCTGCGGCGGAACTCAGCCATGGTGATTGCGGTGGCTACAGCGGCGTTGAGAGACTCCGATCCTCTCTCGTCACGAGGCCAGGATGGTATGAAAAGCCTGTCAGTCACAAATTTGCCGACCTCGGCGGAAATCCCTTTGGCCTCGTTGCCGATCACGATGACGGAAGGGGAGACCATTCCTGTAGCCAACTCTTTGGCGTACATATCCTCGCCATCCAGAAAAGTACCGTACACATTGCCACCGGCGGCAGCGACAGCACCGCAATAGCCGCAAATGTCGCAATAATGGAACTTGACCCTGAATATGGCTCCCATCGTTGACTGCACCACCTTTGGATTGAATATGTCAACAGTGTCCTTGGAGGCATAGACCGCATCTATCCCGAACCAGTCGGCCGTGCGGATGATCGTGCCCAGATTGCCGGGATCCCTGATTCCATCCAGAGCCAGAAACAAACCCTTGGACGGCACGCTATGAATATTCCCGATTTCAATGTCGGCCGGTTTTCGGACAATGGCCAAAGCCGGAGAAGGGGAGGACAGGAGACTCAGCCGTGCCATGGCCGCACTGCCGGTTTCGTCAGCCCGATAGACCTTCTCGACCTCGAAAGAAGACGCCAAAGCCTCGGCCACCATCTTCTCCCCTTCAACGATAAAAAGTCCGTTCTCGTCCCTGAACTTTTTCTGTTCAAGAGACTTGACGAACTTTATCTCATTGTGGGATACAGGTGATGGCATAGCCTAGAATCCGAGTATCTTAAGCATCGAGTCAGAGCTCTGCTCAGGAGCGAAGACCCTTGTCGTGATCTTGCCATCCTTGTCCTTGTCGATCAGGATGTGCTTAGGCGAAGGCTGGAGACAATGCTTGACTCCACCGTAACCGGAAATCGCCTCCTGATATGCCCCCGTGTGGAAAAAGCCGATGTAGAGCGGATCCCTTCTGTTCTTCATCACAGGGAGGAAAATCGCGTTGGAGTGCGCCTCGGAGTTGTAGAAGTCCTTGCTGTCACAGGTAAGCCCGCCGATGAACACCCTATGATATTCCTCATTCCATTTGTTGATAGGGAAGAGGATGAACCTTTGGTGCAGTCCCCAGGTGTCAGGGAGACTCGTCATAAACGAGTTGTCGATCATATACCAGCACTCGCGGTCATTCTGCTGCTTGACATCCAGCACCTTGAATATTGTCGCGCCGCTCTCGCCGACGGTGAAGTTGCCGAACTCCGTGTAGATGTCCGGAACCTGCACACCGTGAGCGTCGCACACGGACTTGATCTGGTACACGATCTCCTCGATCATATATTTGTAGTCATAATCGACTGCCAATGAAGTCTTTATAGGAAGACCTCCTCCGATATTCAAAGAATCAAGGTCCGGACATATCTGCTTGAGGTCGCAGTAGAGGTTCAGGCAGCGCGCCAGTTCGTTCCAGTAGTAGGAGGTGTCCCTGATGCCGGTGTTGATGAAGAAGTGGAGCATCTTCAGCTTGAACTTAGGATTCTTGCTGATGCCGTTGCGGTAGAACGGAATGATGTCCGAGTACCTTATTCCCAGACGGGAAGTGTAGAAGTCGAATGAAGGCTCCTCCTCTGAGGCGATGCGGATGCCAAGCTGCGCGGGAACATCGATCAGGTCGTCAAGATCCTCCAGCTCGTTCTTGTTGTCCAGCACCGGGATGATGTTGTGCCACCCCTCGTTGAGCATCGTGGCGATGTTCTGGATGTACTGCGGCCTCTTGAAGCCGTTGCAGATGATTATCAGGTTCTTGTCCACGAGCTTGTCTGCCTCCAGTTTGCGGATAAGATCCAGATCGTAGGCGGAGGATGTCTCCAGATGGACATCGCTCTTGAGAGCCTGCTCTATGACAAACTTGAACTGGGAACTCTTTGTGCAGTAGCAATAGTGATGGTCGCCCTCGTAGCTGACCTTTGACATTGCGTTGCGGAACATTCTCTTGGCCCTCTGGATCTGAGATGTGATCTTCGGGAGATAGGTGAGTTTCAACGGCGTGCCATATTCCTTGATGATTCCCATCATATCGATGTCATTGACGAAAAGATTGCCGTCCTCCACTCTGAATTCGTCCTGCGGAAAATCGAAAGTCTGATCCACAAGATCGATGTACTTGTTCTTCATCCTAAAAAAACTGTAAACCTATAATGTTCGACATAAGTAATGATCCGCCGATGATGCCTCATCCGGCTTCGGCGTGCAAATATAGGTACGAAAATTAATATTTTGACCCAAATTTGAAGAAAAATCAGAAAGGGTTGCTATTTTTGTAGAATATGATGGCAAAATCCTCGTTTTTTTCTTTGATGGCCACCCTGGCCACCGCCGCCGCGCTGAGTTTCTCGTGCAGCACTACACGTGTTCTTGAAGAGGGACAGTACCGCCTGGCATCCAACAAGGTGGAAGTCATAGGCGACAGCAAGTTCAACACAAAGAAAGTCGAGTCCTACATCAAACAGAAGCCGAACTCGTACATAATCTTCGGCTGGAATCCGTTCCTGAACCTCTACAACTGGTCCGGCAGAAATCCCGACAAGGCCATCAACCGCTTCATCCGAAGTATCGGGACCGCGCCAGTGGTCTATCAGCCGTCTCAGGTCGAAGCCTCGATCGAGAACATCAACAGGCATCTTGAATATCTTGGCTACTACGGTTCGGACGTGCGGAGCGACATCGAGGTAAAAGGCCGGAAAGTTAATGTGACATATTCAATCACTCTTGGCAAACGGTTCAGGATAGGGGAGATAACCTATTCGGTGCCGGACGGAGAGTTCAAGGAGGATTTCCTTGCCGACACTTCCGCGACCACAGTGCGGTCTGGCGACTACCTCTCCGAGGACGCTTTGGAAAAGGAGACGGAGCGCTGCGCCTCCGCCATGAGACGCAAAGGCTACTTCGGCTTCACTAAGAACTACTTCTCGTTCGAGGCGGATACTCTCAACTCCCCGGACACGGCCGGCCTTCTGATGATGGTCAAGGAATATACCAGAAACCAGACTCCTGAATATGCCCGTCCGCACCGGAAGTATACCTTGGGCGAAGTCTCCATCTCCTACGATAAAGACCTGAGATTCAATGACAAGGTGCTTAGGAATATGTGCACTCTCCATCCCGGAGACCAGTACGATGAGAATGAGGTGAACACGACATATTCCAGGCTTTCCGCATTGAGGATGTTCAGCGGGGTCAATGTCTCACTTAATCCCCGTGACTCTGGAATAGTGGACTGCGACATCAACCTCACCAGATCAAGGATGCAGGGCTTCAAGGTCAATATGGAAGGCTCCACAAACTCGACCGGTCTGATCGGCATATCGCCGCAGCTGAATTATTACCATAAGAACATATTCCACGGTGCCCAGTGGCTGAATCTTGGATTCCTCGGCAATTTCCAGTTCAAGTACGATGACAGGAGCGTCAAGTCCAACGAGTTCGGTGTCTCCGCCGGTCTGAGCTTCCCGGAGTTCCTCGGTCTGCCGAATTCCATATTCAAGGGACCGTCCGTGCCACGCACAGAAATCAACGCTTCATATAACTACCAGAACCGTCCTGAATATACGAGGAATATGATCTCGACATCTTACGGTTATTCTGGATCTCTGCGTAACGGAAAGTTCTTCTATCAGTTCTACCCGATACAGGCCAAGATCGTCAGGCTGACGAATCTCGACCCGAACTTCTACACGACTCTTTCCGGCAACCCGTTTATGAGGGACGCCTACCAGAACCACTTCGATGTCGGCTCCGGTCTCGTGGCCTACTACACGACCAGCACAGCCTTGGTTCCGAAGGAGACCTATGAATATGCCCGTCTGCAACTCGATGCATCCGGCAATGTCCTGAGCCTGTTCAACAAAGCGATGAAAAGTGATGAATATGGCTCCAGGCTTATCTGGAACACTCCATATTCCCAGTACATCCGCACGGAACTGACGTTGGGCAAGACGTTTGTGTTCGGCAAGAATGGAGGGCAAGCCTTGGCGATACGCCTTCTCGGAGGTGTCGGCTACGCCTACGGCAACTCATCCACAATTCCGTTCGAGAAACAGTTCTACAGCGGCGGCGCGAACAGTATGCGAGGCTGGCAGGCCCGTTCCCTTGGCCCGGGCAACTCAAAGGCTGACACTACGTTCGTGATCCCAAGCCAGACCGGTGACGTGAAGTTGGAAGCCAATCTGGAGTACCGTTTCCCGATGTTCTGGAAGTTGTGCGGTGCCGTCTTCACGGATGTCGGCAACATCTGGACCCTGAAAGAGACCGACGGAGACGATGGCTCCCACACCCATTTCGACCTCAAGAACCTCGCCGCCAGCCTTGCCGCCGACTGGGGCATAGGCCTCCGTGTGGACCTTAACTTCCTGATTCTCCGTCTCGATATGGGTATGAAAGTCTATGACCCGTCCCTCGACACCGCCCGCTGGCGCTCCCCGTCCCAATGGCTAAAGAAAGACGGCTACACCCTCCACTTCGGTGTCGGGTATCCGTTCTAGAACATAAACATCTCTGTTTTGATGAGCAAGACACTCGCAATTCCCGAATTTTGCACGTTACCAAAATTCGGGAATTGGAGGTCTCCGCTCATTATGAAGGATCTATGTGTTTATAGTCTTCAAATGACAACACCTATCGTAACCTCAGTGCGCAGACGTTCTCGACGTGCTGGGTGTGGGGGAACATATCGACTGGCTGGACGGCGGTGATATCGTACTTGTCGGCGAAAAGGGCCAGGTCACGGGCCTGGGAGGCCGGGTTGCAGCTTACATAGACCATACGGGCAGGGGAGGCCTCAAGGATGACCTTGGCGACATCCGGATGGATGCCGGCACGAGGAGGATCGAGAATTATCACATCAGGCTGACCGTGCTCATTGATGAAATCACGTCTCAGGACATCCTTCATGTCTCCGGCGAAGAACTCACAATTAGTGATGCCGTTCCCGGCGGCGTTCACCTTCGCATCCTCAATCGCCTCGGGAACATATTCGATGCCAACCACTTTGGCGGCCTTGCCGGAGACGAACTGCGCGATCGTGCCGGTCCCTGTGTAGAGGTCATAGACGATCTCGTTGCCGGTCAACTCAGCAAAATCCCTCGCGACCGAGTAAAGCTTGTAGGCCTGCTCGGAGTTGGTCTGGTAGAACGACTTAGGACCTATGCGGAAAGTCAAGCTTTCCATTGTCTCACGGATTGTCGGCTCACCCTTGTAGAGAATGCACTCCTGATCACCGATCGAGTCATTCAACTTATTGTTGATGATATAGTAAAGCGATGTGATCTGAGGAAACGCTTCAGCAATGGCATCCAGCATTTTCTCCCTGTCCTCACGGTTCTCGTAGAAGAAGCACATTATCACCATCAGGTCGCCCGTGTCGGTCGTGCGGATGAACATATTCCTGACATAGCCCACGTTCTGACGGATGTCAAAGAAATCCAGACCGTTTTCGACAGCATACTTCTTGATGAAAAGCCTGATGTCATTGGACGGATCCTTCTGAAGGTAGCAGTGCTTGATGTCCAGCACCTTGTCGAAGAACTTACCTACGTGGAATCCAAGTCCCATACGGTCGTTCTCCGGAACGCTCTCAATGTCCTCGTCCTTCAGCAGCCATCTTTTCGATGAGAAAGTGAATTCCAGCTTGTTACGATAGTACTGGATCTTGTCTGACGGGATTGTCGGGCGGATCTCCGGCACATTAAGATGACCGATACGTACCAACTGGTCATAAACCTGTTGACGCTTGGCCTCAAGCTGCATCGGATAGGGGAGAGGCTGCCATTTACAGCCACCGCAAACCCCGAAATGCTGACAGAACGGCTCCAGACGATCCTTTGACGGAGTCACGATCCTCTCGACAAAACCTTCGTAATAATTCTTGCTCTTTTTGGTGACACGGATGTCAACCACATCGCCCGGAACAGCGAACGGCACAAACACAACGACACCGTTCCAATGCGTAAGTGCCTTGCCTTCAGCTGCACAGGCCTCGATCGTAATGTTCTCCAACAGGACATCTACTCTTTTTCTTCCCATAAATATTCCCACTCAGCCGCAACCGGCGTTATATTAATTGTCAAACTCGTGGAACAAGGACTGGGAGATGTTGATCATAAAGTCTCCCATCGCCTCAAGCTCCGCCAACATATCAAGGTAATAGTTGATGGAGAGGAACTTGTCCGCTCCTTTCTCAATCTGGAGAATGCCCTCGTCACGAAGAGTGTCCCTCGTCTCGTTGATCTTGTCCTCGGCATTGTAGGCATTGCTGATGTCCTTAAGCTCACCATCCACAGCAAGTCTCATATTCGAGACCATCACAGCGAAAGCCTGATTGACCTTGCCGATCAGCAGGTTGACCTTGCTTATAGTCTCATCATCGAAATCAAGCTTGTGGACACGCAGGCGGGAAAGCAGACGGCTGATGTTCTCACAACTGTCGCCAAGACTCTCTAACTCGCTGATCACACGGTAGATGACCTTGACCTCTCGTGCCTCGTGATCGTTCATAGACTCTGCCGTGAGGCTGTTCAGGAACGCTGCGATCTCATATTCAAACCTGTCCGTCACCTCCTCGCACTTGACCAGTTTCTGCCGATATTCCTCAAACTTGTCCGGATCCTTTTCATTCACAGCCAGTTTTACATACTGGAAGCCATCCTGGGCAGTCACTGCGAAGTTCACAGCCTCCTTGTACGCCTGTTCGATTGAGATTGAAGGAGTTCCGAAAAGTCTGCCGCTGCCGATGAACTTCAGATGGAAGTCCCCTTTCTCAGGCGCCGGCTCCTTGATCCACTTCGTCAGCAAATCAGCGAACGGCTTGCGGAACCAGACCAGAACCAATGTCGAAATGGTGTTGAACAAGGTGTGGACACAAGCGATGCCGAATACCGCGGTCATCTGAGAATCAAGACCAAACAAAGAAACCAGTCCGAGATTGATCTTTATGAATATATTAAAGAATATCAGCACAAAGACAGCGCCGGCCACATTGAACACGGTGTGGGCGAGCGCGGCCCTTCGCGCCTGGACACCAGCTCCGCTGGCGGCGATATTGGCTCCGATAGTGGTTCCGATGTTCTCTCCGAGAACCATGGCGGCGGCCATCGGGAACGGCAGCCAACCAAGGTAGGCAAGCACCATCGTAAGTACAACCGTGACGCTGGATGACTGGAGGATGAATGTGACGACAACGCCGATAAGCATAAATATCAACACGGAACCGATTCCGTGCGAAGCCAGTCCGGCGATTGACCCGGCGATCTGAGGAACAGTGTCAATAGCTGGTATTGAGGACTTTATGTAAATCAGTCCAACGAAAACCAGTGACAATCCCAAAACTGCCTGACCAATGTTCTTGACCAGTGATTTCTTCATAAGTGTCATCACGAAACCGGCTCCAAGCAGCACAAACGCCAGAACCGTCACATCAAGCCAGAACCCGGTAGCCGCTATGATCCAAGCGGTTATGGTCGTACCGATGTTCGCGCCCATTATAACGCAGATGCCTTGTTTAAGCGATAGGGTAGCGACGCTCACAAGGCTGGCCACCAATATTGTCGTGGCGCTTGACGACTGGACGACAGCGGTGATTCCGGCGCCGGAAAGGATCTGCTTGAACGGCGTGCCTGAGGTCATCCATTTCTCGAAACGCCTGAGTCTATCGCCGCAGGATTTCTGAATTCCTGTGCTGAGCATCTCTAGTCCGAAGACGAAGAGCGCCAAAGCACCAAGAAGCGTCAGTAGTTGCAAAATCATATAGGGTAGTGTTTACAATACGTTCAACTTAACATAATCCGAATTGTATAACAGAATAGGCGAGTACCGTTACACAAGGGAAACTATTGATTCAGAATCGAATTTGGCTGGTGAGAATCCTTGTCTGAATGTAATTCCGTCACCGAGAATCTCAAATCCGGCCGTGGTTGCCATCTCGTTCAGCAATCGAACACTGGCGGCTGCCCAAGTGAACGATCCGAAGGCAAAGAATCGTCTGTTCTTGACCAATCTGTCACAGATTGCCTCCATCAACTGACGGACAGGCGGCAATATTCCGTTGTTATAGGTCGGTGAGCCAAGAATCACAGTGTCATACTTGAACACGTCACGCAAAGCGAACGAATAACTTTCCTCATTCAGATTGTGGAGCGTGAACGGAATGTTATGGTTCTTCAAGGATTCAGCCAACGCCAGAGCAGCCTTCTCGGTGTTGCCGTACATCGAGCCGTAAGCCAGGCAGACACCGTGCTCCAAAGGTTCATAACGGCTGAACTTGTCGTACAGTGAGACGATTTCAGGAATATGATTCTCCCAAACCGGGCCGTGAGTGCTGCAAATCCGGCATATCTCCAAACCGGAAAGCTTTTTGAGTGCGGCCTGAACCGGGGCGGCATATTTCCCGACGATGTTCGAGTAATACCTTGTCATCTCGTCTTTATATTCATTGAATATGTTTGATTGCGAGTCTATTACGCCTTCCGGGAAGATTCTGAACGTGCCGAAGGCGTCACCGGAGAACAGGGTTTTCTCCTCAGGGCACCACGTCACCATCGTCTCCGGCCAGTGAACCATCGGAACCATAAAGAACTGAAGGCTTACGCTCCCGAGCGGAAGGGTCTCCCCTTCCTTTATCACCTTGATATTGTCGGTCAGACCTTGGTAACCTTCGATCATCGGCACAGCTTTGGCGTTTGTAACTATCGTACAATCAGGATATTCATCCCTAATCACGCTTTGGAGTGCGCTGTGGTCCGGCTCCATATGATTTACTACAAGATAGTCAATCTTCCTGTCCCCTATCTCGGCCTTGATGTTGGCAAGAAACTCGTCCCTAAACGCCACAGCAGCTGTGTCGATCAAGGCAATTTTCTCATCCTCGACCAGATAGGAATTATAGCTGACGCCAAAAGGAAGCGGCCACTGCCGCTCGAAGAGTTTGGTCTGGCGGTCGTTCACGCCAACAAAACTGATTCTTTCAGATAGTCTCATCTTATCAAAAATATGTTCTGCCATTGCGCCTATATGTGGCATTTGGCAAGTAATAGACAAATTTACGAAACTTATTCCGCTTTTTCTTAAATTTGCGTTCGGTTAGGCTGAAAAATAGCGGCCAATCCGCATTAACACAAATGTTACCCAATTAAACATTATTGTTTTTCATATTAATTGAACGATATTTAACTAATTATGTCGGATATTTATCAAAGAACGGGACAAAGCGCTATGCTTCCCCCTCTTCCAGAGCGGATGAGACCAAAAAATCTGTCTGAATATGTCGGACAGAGGCATCTTGTGGGTGAAGGATGCATCCTTAGAAAGATGATCGAGAACGGGAATCTGTCCTCTTTCATCCTATGGGGGCCTCCGGGTGTCGGGAAAACCACTTTGGCCGGGATAATCGCCCAGACTTTGTCAAGGGACTTCTACACCCTCTCGGCGGTCAGTGCAGGAGTGAAGGATGTCCGTGATGTCATCGACAAGGCAAGAGGAGCATCCGTGTTTTCCAACGGAGCGGCGCCTATCCTGTTCATAGACGAGATACATCGCTTCAACAAGGCCCAGCAGGATGCCTTGCTTGGCGCGGTCGAGAACGGCACGATTGTCCTGATAGGAGCCACGACCGAGAACCCGTCATTCGAAGTGATCACCCCGCTTCTGTCCAGATGTCAGGTTTTTGTCCTGAAATCATTGGAAGTCAACGACCTTCAGATGCTTTTGGACAGAGCCTTGAAAAATGACGTGCTGCTGAAGGAAAAGAATATTGAAGTCAAGGAAACCGAGGCTCTGTTCCGTTACAGTGGAGGCGACGGCAGGAAACTGCTTAACGTCCTTGAGATCGTCATAGACTCCTTCGCCGGCAAGGAATCACACATAGTCATTGACAACGAGACTGTTACCGGTTGCATTCAGGAGAATCTGGCGATTTACGACAAGGATGGCGAGATGCACTACGACATCATCTCGGCGTTCATCAAATCAATCAGAGGCTCTGACCCGAACGCCGCTGTCTATTATCTGGCAAGGATGCTGAACGGCGGAGAGGATCCGTTGTTTATCGCAAGAAGACTCTGCATCTCGGCCGCCGAGGATGTCGGACTTGCCAACCCGAACGCGATGCTGCTTGCGAACTCGTGCTTCCAGATTGTCCATCAGATCGGTATGCCGGAAGCCAGAATCCCGCTTTCCGAAACCACAATCTACCTTGCAAGTTCTCCTAAAAGTAACGCTGCGTATCTTGCGATAAACAAAGCTATTGAAACCGCAAACAAAGACAAGGCGGCACCCGTGCCGCTATACCTGCGAAACGCACCGACCAAACTTATGGAGGAACTTGGATATGCGGACGGTTATAAATATGCCCATGACTATCCCGGTCATTTCGCGGATCTGGAATTTATGCCGACAGGCCTTGAAGGCACAGTATTCTACGAGCCGGCGCCTAACCCTCAGGAAGACAGGCTGAAAGCCTATCTTGAAGCCTGCTGGCCAAAGTACTACACAAAAAAGTAATACAGTTTACTATTTTTTCACTAAATTTGTGTCACGTTAATATAAAAAATAATGGTAACTGAGATCCTTATTCTGCTCGCCGGGCTTGCACTGGTCGTGCTTGGCGCCGACTGGCTTGTGGACGGCTCATCAACTATCGCAAGGAAAGCCGGGTTGAGTGAATTCGTGATAGGTTTGACTATAGTCGGCATCGGGACATCGACACCGGAACTTGTAGTCAGCCTGACAGGAGCCTTGAAAGGCAACGCCGACATTGCGGTAGGTAACATAGTAGGTTCTAACATATTCAACACACTTTTCATACTCGGCTTCACCGCGCTTATAAGGCCGATCTCAATGACACGTGACAATGTCAAGACCGATATCCCGCTCAACATCATCACCACAGTTCTCCTGATCATATTCGGAATGCACTTCACGCTGTTTGGGATAGGCAACGACAACACGTTGTCAAGATTGGACGGCGTTATTTTCCTTATACTTTTCGCCGCTTATATGTACTGGTCCTTCAAGTCCGGGAAGGCTGAAGAGACCAAGGATTCAGCGGAGCCTGAAAGCGGAAAATTATGGGTGGCTATCCTGATGGTCCTGGGAGGGTTGGCGGCTTTGATTTTCGGAGGCGACAAGTTCGTGGACAGCGCTACAAATATAGCCAGGATGCTGAACATCAGCGACAAGTTCATCGCGGTAACCATCCTCGCGGGCGGTACTTCGATGCCGGAACTCGTCACCTGTGTGGTGGCGGCGGCAAAGAAGAAAGGGCAGCTGGCTCTCGGGAATATCCTTGGCTCGAACATCGGCAATATCCTCATGATTCTGGGCGTTTCCGCTGCCGCCTACAAGCCGCAGCCCGGCTCCCCGTCAGGTCTGTCATTCTCAGGAATGACATTCGTCGATCTCGGAATATTGCTGCTCGGGGCCTTGCTGATCTGGGTAAGCGCGTTCACACGCAAAGGCCGGAAGCTGGACAGAGTCGAAGGGAGCATACTGCTCGCTTGCTTCGCCGGGTATATGACATGGCTGCTGATAAATCTGTAATGAATATATTAACACACAATAACGATGAAATTCAAACCAACAAATTACCAGCTTGTGAACGTCGGTTCCGGGAGAATATTCCAGGATGCCGGTTGGACATTGGCTGATCCGGAGGCTTCCGCGCCATCACTGGTAAGGGCCGTGTATGAGAATGAGAAGTTTACTCCACGTGACGACCTCAAAGGGCTTTACAGATACGCCGAATGGCTTCCGATCAACAGAACGCTGAAAAATTCACACGCTCCTGTTACCTACAGGAGCAAGGGACTCGCCGAGCTTCTCGGGATGGAGAACCTGTACATTACCCTGTCCGGCTACGTTCCAAAGCGTGGTGCCAAGATGGAGACCTGCTCTTTCAAGGAGACCGAGGCGTTCTCTGTCTGCGCAAGGCTGCCGAAAAACGACAAGCACATCCTTGTGGTGCAGTCCGCCGGCAACACGGCCAGGGCTTTCGCTCGTGTCTGCTCCGACAACGACATTCCGATCGTGATCTGCATTCCTAACGACAACATCAGCGACCTGTGGTTCCTGAAAAGGCTCAAACCTTGCGTGAAGGTCATCGCAACCCCAAACGGCACAGACTATTACGATGCCATCGCCCTTGGAGAAAAGCTTTGCAAGGATTCCCGTTATCTGGCCGAAGGCGGTGCGAAGAACATTGCCAGAAGGGACGGAATGGGAACTACCCTGCTAAGTGCCGTAGAGACCATCGGACGTATTCCTGACGCATATTTTCAGGCAGTCGGCAGCGGAACCGGCGCGATCGCCGCTTGGGAAAACGCATGCAGGCTTGCCAAGGACGGTCGTTTCGGCGAGAACAAGATGAGGGTTTACTGCGCTCAGAACGCTCCTTTCACCCTTATGTACGATTCCTGGAAAGCCGGATCAAGAGACCTTGTGCCGATCACTCCGGAAGAGTCCAGAAAGAGCGCCGAGGTGATCCTCGCGAAGGTTCTTTCCAACAGAAAGCCGCCGTACAGCCTTGCCGGAGGCCTGTTTGACACACTCAAGGAGTCCAACGGCGACTTCTTCAAGGTCACCAACGATGACATTGTCTATTGGATGCTCCAGTTCTTCAACAAAGAGGGCTACGACATATTCCCGGCCGCCGCTTCCGCTGTGGCAGCTTTGAGGAAAGCTCTTGACGAGGGTACAGTCAAAAAAGACGAGACCGTTATGCTGAATATCACAGGTGCCGGAATGCTTAACGCTACAAGCAAAGGCTTTGAGCTGAAGAAGCCGGATCTGATCCTCAGCACAGAGCTTTCCTCAGAGGAGGTCATCGCCAGTGTGGATCGGCTGTTTTAATTCGTGAGATATTTCGCCTCGATGGAGGCAGCAAAAAACTGAATTTCAAATTTTGGTAACGTGCAAAATTTGAAATTCAGTTTTTCTGCTGTTTTAAAGGCTTTATCAAAACAGGAATGAGACACATAACAAAAATGTTTACATAAATAACTATTTTGTTTTTAGTGCTACAAAACAATCAAATATCAAACAAATCACATAATGAACACCAAACGCACCGCGTTCAGAAAATAAAAATTCCCAAATTTGGTAACGTGCAAAATTTGGAAATTTTCTATTTTTGAACGCCCTATCTTGAAGGGATTAATGCGCTAATTTTTGCAACAGAGTCGCTTCGACTGGCTCAGCGACCAATGAGCACACCGATGGTTGAGCTACTGTCGAACAACAGGCGGCCCAGCGCCGAAGTTATTCCTGGCGAAGCGGCTCACCAGAAACAAGACGCTCCTTAGACTCAACCGGATTGGAATAGATGCGAAGGAAGATGTCACGAAGTTCGGCACGGTTGAGACGACGCTCGACCTTATCCAACCGATGCTCAGTATATTCCGTAAACTTCTCAACATCCTCCGGAGTATAAAGCTCCGCATACTTATAACTATGATTTACAAGGTCATAAGCGATGTAGTTAGTCTTCCAAAGCTGATAGCCGGCGATGATCCTCTTGTCAACAGCGTGTCTGATGGCCTGATAACGGTCATTCTTGTCGCAATGCGAAGCCAACTCGATCTCGTCAGGAGTTATCGGCAGACCGAAGTTGAGATGCACGTCACCCTTCTGCTGGCGGATACCCATAACAATACTGTGCATATCCTCGGTGCGCGTCTTGACATATTTCTGAGTCCTGGAAATCAAGATCTCACGAGCCTTGCGGACATCGCATGGCTCATATTCATAAGAAATGCTGAGAGGAACGATGTTCAGCTCGGAAAAATTCTCTTTGAACGATTTCGTGCCGCTCATATCCAACATCTTCAGCAGGCCCTGCTCCGTAGTGTCGATTCCGTCTTTTGTGCGGCCCTGCCTCTGTGCCAACCAGATAGAAGATTTACCGGAAGTGATGGTTTGACGGATGTATTTAGACAGAATCTGCGAGGACAGATAGAGTTCCCTTGCCGAAATCCCGCGGATCACCCGGATCATCCTGTTGGAACGGAGCAGATATTCAACGGTCTTGCTCTGCTTGATGAGGTTGTCACCGACACAGATCTCCGTCATCGGGATGCCGTTCCTGAAAAGCACCTGTTGGGTGATGGCCGGATCAAGGATGATGTCCCTGTGATTGGACATCGCAAGGAATTTTCCTTTGATTTCCTTGATATAACTGATGCCGTCATAGGAGAAGTTGTGGATTGTGTTATCCATAACCCAGGACACAGCCTTGTTCATCACAATTTCCTGGAACTCATCGATATTATGCACACTCTTCAATGCGTTCCGAAGGAAAAAGATCGGCTCGTCAGGGAAAAGATATTCGGAAATAGCCAGCACAGCGGGATGATTCGCGACCTTGTTCAAGGCCTCGACCGCCTCAGCATCGTTGTAAGGACAGATGCTTTCGAATTCAGATGAATCAGCCATAATAAATCATCGTTAGTAATATTTGCAAATGTAAGCAATTTACTTAACATTCGCAAAGGCTTGTAACCATCAATCCACAAAGGACTTAAGAAGTACGGCGGAAAAGAAGCGAGCTGTCGCCGTAGCTGAGGAACCTGAAGCCGTGCCCGAGAGCATAGTCATAGATGGTCTTCCAGTCACCGCCTACAAACGCTGAAATCAGCAGAATCAGAGTGCTTTCCGGTTGGTGGAAATTTGTTATCAAAAGATCGACAAGCCTGAAACGGAAGCCCGGCACAATGATGATTCTTGTGCCAACTTTAAGCTCATTCAGCCCGTTGTTCTCCAAATAAGAGATTATGGCGTCCAACGACTCTTCCAATGAATATGAATATTCACGCTCATAAGGAGCCCACTGGCCCACATCCTCCGGCTTGCCTTTCTCGATGCAGCTTACACCGACATAGTACAATGATTCCAGAGTACGTACGGAAGTCGTACCGACCGCAATCAGCTTGCCTTTATTGGCCTTTATGCGCTTGAGAAGGTCAAGAGTGACCACAAACGGCTCCCTGTGCATCGGATGATCAGCCACATCCGAACTCTTGACCGGAAGGAAAGTGCCGGCTCCGACGTGAAGGCAGACATTCTCACAGTCAATGCCCTTGGCGGCGATATTGTCCAATACCGACTGCGTGAAATGCAGTCCGGCCGTAGGAGCTGCCACGGAGCCGCGGATATGAGCATACAGGGTCTGATAGCGCTCTGTGTCAATCGATTCTGTCTCACGATTGAGATACGGAGGAATCGGGACCGTGCCGCACAGTTCCAGCACTCTGGAGAAAGGGATCCCGCCATCCCAGAAAAACTCCACAATACCGGTCTCACCGTTACGCTCGACAAGGCTGGCCTTCAATCCCATCGCGGAAATAGCCTCATCACTATCCGTATTATACAAGGAAAGAACGTCATTCTTCCAGCGCTTAGCATTCCCGATCACACATTTCCAACGACAACGCTCCGTCGCGGCGAAAGCGGTGTTATATTCAGGAGGATTGACAGGCTCAAGGCAGAAGATCTCGATGTGCGCACCAGTCTCACGCTGAAAATGAAGCCTGGCTGGCACAACCTTGGTGTCATTGAATATCATAAGAGAGCCGGAAGGCAAGAGAGAGGGAATATCCTTGAATATGTACTCGCAGACATCGCCGTTCTCATAGCGCAGAAGCTTTGAGGCATCCCGCTCCGCAAGCGGATATTTCGCAATCCGCTCGTCAGGAAGTGGGTAGTTGTAATCCTCAATTTTTATAGAAGGTATCATCTCGTTGAGATTTTAAAATTCCATACAAAGTTAACCTAAGTATAAGAAATATCAAATTCTCGGAGAAGTCACATTTCTAAACATTTTAACAGTCAAAACGGGTTTACAAAACTTAAAGTGTTATTTACTCTTGTAAATATGGCCGACAAGGGTGAAACAAATTACTTTTGTGCAATAAGGGATACTAATCAACATAGGTTATTGTCTACAATATATTGATTATCAGATTATTTATTGAATTTTAATAAAATTCACATATAGGTATTGAGTGTAAATTCGGGATCTAATCGTTAGTTTACAGTAATTCTCTATATAAATACAAGAGTATTTATATTCTTTATCAATTAATTATATTCACTCATTGAAATTTGTTTCTAATTAAGTTACGTATTATATGCATTCCATTTCACTTTTGTAACAATCATTTTTAGTTGATTTTTACAACTTATTATGTTATTTTTGTAAACAAATCACTTTTGTTATGAACAATAGATTGCAGCGATTTTTGGATGCCGAGAATATCACACAGTCGCAGCTTGCGGAAAGATTAGGTGTGGCCAAGGCCAGCATATCACATATTCTTGCGGGAAGGAACAAGCCGGGGTTTGATTTCATACAAAGTATGGCTCAAAACTATCCCGACCTGAATCTTGATTGGCTGATCGCAGGAAAGGGTAAAATGTACAAGAGTCAGAATTCCCCTCAAGCGCCACAACTCTCCGAGGAGCCGCGATTGTCCACCACAGGCAAGGACAGCGGCCGATTATTCGATTCTCAAGAGCCAGATTTGTTTCCAGAAGAGCCGGAAACTATTGATAATAAGCCTCAAACAGAGCAAGTCTCCCCTGCCGAATCCAAACCAGACACGCCAAGGATCACAAAGATTCTGGTTTTCTATGACAACGGAACGTTCAAGGAGATCGATTGACGGAATGTTTGAGAAGAAATCCCTTCTGTGTTCTGCTGATTTTGTCTAAATTTGTCGTCACAAACCTTGGTGTGGAAAACCAAGGCAAGTGCAGAAAAACATCAATGAATATGTACAGACAACTCATCAGGCCGATTTTGTTCAAATTCTCACCGGAAACGGCGCATAATCTCACTTTCAAAGGACTCGGACTTCTACGGCGGATTCCTTTCGCCGGAAAACTGATGAAGCTGATTTACAGCCACAAGACTCCATCGCTGTCAAGGAATGTGTTCGGGATCAATTTCCCGTCGCCCGTCGGTCTGGCCGCCGGTTTGGACAAGAACGGAGAGTTTTACAACGAGCTGTCGTGGTTCGGATTCTCGTTCATCGAGATCGGTTCCCTGACTCCGGAGGCTCAGCCGGGCAATCCCAAGCCTCGACTGTTCAGGCTCCCGCAGGACAACGCTATCATAAACAGGATGGGGATCAACAACAAAGGCATCCAGAACGCGATCAGACATATTCAAAAGGATCCGCCAAAGACGATTATCGCGGCGAGCATAGCGAAGAACAGCACCAGCGCCTCGGACGAGGACACCATCGCTGACTACAAGAAGGCGTTCTCGTATATGTACGACTTTGTGGATATGTTCACGATCAATGTCTCCTGCCCAAATGTTCACGGCCTGCAGAATCTTCAGGACGTGTCATACCTGTCGGATATTCTCGATCCGTTGCTGGATTTAAGGATATGCTACGATGCCTATAAGCCGATTCTGGTCAAGGTCTCCCCTGACATTCCGACAGAGGAACTTGACGAAATCCTGAAATACTGTATGCAATCAGGAATCGACGGAATCGTGGCCGGCAACACGACCAGATCCCGTGACGGGCTCACGACAAACAAGGATAGAATAGAGAAAATCGGCAACGGAGGGCTCTCCGGAGCTCCTTTGTACGAGAAAAGCCTCGCTATGGTCAAGCATATTCATCAGTTCACGTCCGGAAGGCTGCCGGTAGTGGGTGTCGGTGGAATAATGTCGCCGGAGCAGGCCAAGGAAATGCTGGACGCCGGAGCGAGTCTGATAGAGATCTACACCGGTTTCATCTACGAAGGACCTTCAATAGTGAAGAAGATCAACAAATACCTTGAAAACAATAGTTTGACAAAATAAAATCTGAATATGGCAAACGCATCGATCTGTACTATCGGCGACGAGATTCTGATCGGCCAGATAGTGGACACCAATTCCTCGCATATATCCCAGGCGCTTGAGGAGATTGGCGTGAAAGTCACAAGAATGACTTCATTCGGGGATGACCACGACGAGATTGTCTGCAATCTAACAAACGAACTCACTCACAACGAGATAGTCATAACTACCGGAGGTCTTGGTCCAACCAAGGACGACATCACGAAAGCGGCTTTGGCGGAGATTTCCGGAAGCAAGGGTTATGTGGTGAATGAAGGCCAGCTCAAGATGGTCCACGAGATCCTTCACGCAAGGGGACTTGATGTTCTGGACATCAACAAGGCTCAGGCGCTCGTCCCGGACACTTGCGAAGTGATTGTCAACCACCTCGGCACGGCGCCGATTATGGTGTTCCGCTTCCCTAAGGAAAGATACGGACATCAGGCCTCTCTCTATGCCCTGCCAGGCGTTCCGTTTGAGGCGGTCGGGGCGATTCCTGATGTGATCAAGGACGTTAAGGAGCACAACCCACTTACGGACATATTCCATAAGTGCGTGATGGTCTTCGGGTTGGCTGAATCCGCGCTTTCCAAGGAAATTGAGTCTTGGGAGGACAGTCTGCCGGAGGATATGCACCTTGCCTACCTGCCTAATCCTTTGACAGGAGTCCGTCTCAGGCTTTCAATTTACGGTGGAGACAAGGATGAGGAGGAAAGGCGCATTGATGAGCAGTTCGCGCGTCTCAGGCCGATTTTGGGAGACAAGATATATTCCTACAATGATGACACGCTGGAGAACGCCGTTGGAGCCTTGTTCCGTGGCTCAGGGATGACCCTCAGCGCGGCCGAGTCCTGCACCGGAGGCAAGATTTCCTCCTTGATCACCTCTGTTCCCGGGGCTTCTGAATATTACCTCGGCTCCGTCACATCCTACGCCATCCCAGTCAAGGAAAAAGTCCTTGGAGTTCCGGAGGCCATAATCAATGAATATGGAGTTGTAAGTTCCGAAGTGGCGGCGGCGATGGCTGAAGGGGCCAGAAATTTGACCGGGAGCACTTATGCTGTCTCGACCACAGGATTGGCAGGGCCCGGAGGCGATGAGCATAATCCAGTAGGCTCTGTATGGATCGGAATCGCAGGCCCTAACGGGACGAAAACCGTCAAAAAGGTCTATAAGAACGACAGGAAAAGGAATATTGAGAGATTCGCTGCGGCCGCGCTCGATGAACTCAGGTTATTTATGCTCAGCGACAGCAAATAATTGAAAATGAATAGCGATAACAAATTTGTTTATCAAGCAAACATTTTTGTTATCGCTATTATTATGGCTATTTGCAGGCTATTTGGCAGTCAAAGAGGTCACGTCATTGAACACTCTTAGGAAATTCTTGCCAGCGACCTTCTCTATCTGATCATCGGTATAGCCACGGCTTGACATCTCGTCAAAGATCACTCCGATTTTTGAGATGTTCTCAAGTCCGGCTGGAGTAACCTCGATGCCGTCGAAGTCGGTTCCGATTCCGACACTGTCTATACCCGCCACCTTAACGGCGTGGTCGATGTGATCCACCACGTCCTTATAGGAAGGTCTTGGCAAAGCGGCAAACTCATCCAGCACAGCGTTCCAAGCGGCGGCCTTTTCCGGATTCAACGGATCGTTGATCCAGTCCTGCTCGGTCCAGCTCTTGGACTCCAGTCCGGAATCCGCCAGAGTCTTGGCGAACGCATCCGAAAGGAATACCGGATAGAAATTGATTTGGATCACGCCGCCTTTGTCAGCAAGCGCGCGCAGCATCTCATCGGACATATTCCTTCTGTGGTGAGCCAAGGCACGACAGCAGGAATGTGTGGAAACAATCGGAGCGCGGGAATATTCAAGGACATCGTAGAATGTCTCATCCGAGGCGTGAGCGACATCGACGATCATTCCGAGGCGGTTCATTTCCGCCACCACTTCCCTGCCGAACGGACTGAGCCCATGCCAACGCTTTCCCTGGGCTGCGGAATCAGCGATCTCATTGTCAGCATTGTGCGTCAAGGTGATGTAACGAACCCCAAGGCGATGAAAAACACGTAGGAGTGAAAGGGATTTCTGGACCGGAGCCCCGTTCTCCATACCTATGAATATGGAAATGAGTCCTTTAGCCTTATTCCTCAAAGCGTCATCCGGCGAGAATGCAAGTGAGGCGATCCCGGAATTGGCTTCAACGGCATCGTAGATCCGGCCGATCATTTCCAAAGCGTAGCGTGTGGCCGCGTCTGGCTGTAGGTCGGCTGATGTGTATAAAGCGAAGAAAGAGGCATCGACCCCGCCGGCCTTAAGCTTCGGCAGATCGACATGCCCCCTTTCATTGTCAATTCCGATGTCGCGTCCCCGCATCATCATTGTCGGGGTGTCGCAATGAGAATCCAGGACGAACATGATTACTTACGGGTTACAGTCGCATTCTGGATCTTCACGATCTTGATCACAGGATCTCCTGAGTAGCAGACACTTGCGCCTTTGCCGAGGTCGAGCGAAAGATTTTTGCCAGGAGTTACGGTAAGATCCGCACCATCCAATGACACGGTCACATCATCCACAGACATCGTGACCGCATCAATCTTTGAAGATCCTCCTTTACCAGTGACTTTCAAAGAGTTGGCTTTGCCGGAAAGGGATAGTTTGGCACTGTTGTCAGTAGCGACGGAAGCCGTTTCGCATTGACCGTTGACGGCAAGGTCAGCTGAGCCAGAGTTGTTGATGTTCAAAGTTTTCGTTGAATACTCCAGAACAACCGTAGCACTTCCGTCCGCATTGACAGTTATATTGTCAGCAGCCTTGACATTTAAAGAGGACAACTTGGCCTTTTTGTTAACGGAAATCACAGCAGACTCCGCGTTCACGTTAAGATTGGCTATGCTTGAATTGCCGGATAGATCCATTTTGAATTTGCCGGAATTCAGACTATTGCTTGATGAGAACGTACAGTCATCATTCAAAGTGATTGAGTTAAGTGACGAGACATAAATAGTGGCTTCAAGTACAGGTCCTTCAGAATTCTTACCCTTGAAGGATTTCTTGACTTCCTTAGGAATTGACTTGTCATCAAGCCCGATGTTAAGTATGCCGGCTTTAATGTAGCATTCAAGATAACTCTCAAGGGCATCGCTTACTTTGAATTTGGCATTATAGCCATCCTTTTCAACCAAGGTGACCTTGAAGCCGTCCGACACTGAGATGGCATCAAACTCTGAATATTCATGTTCGATGGTCCTGGTCTGCGCGACGGAAACCGCAGATGTTAAAGCAATGGCGGAAATCGCCATAAATAAAGATTTGATATTCATAACCTTTATAAATTAAATTTTCCTATTCATCAATTTTTTCCATCAAGGATTCCCACTCCGCTGTCTTGTGGTCAAGCTCGCGTTTGTCCTCAAGGTAGGTTCTGGTGAGCTCCATTATGTCATCACCAGGCCCGGGATTGGAGAGAATCTTCTCGATGTCCTTCATCCTCGCCTCGACCTTGCCGATTTCTGACTCAAGGAATTCGACCCTGTGCCGAATCCTGCGGATTTCCTTGGAATCACTTCGCCTTTGCTCGAATTCCTTCTGAGCCTGTTCCTTTCTGACAGAATCGACCTCATTCTTTGCATCGGGTACCGAAGACACTTTGGGAGAGAAACGCCTCTCCAATTCCTGAAGATTCTCTATCTTCCTCTCTTCCAAGAACTCATGGACACTTCCAAGATGCTCCTTGACCTTTCCGTCACGGAACTCATACATCTTGTCAACCAAGCCTTCAAGGAAATCACGGTCGTGTGAGACCACAATCAGCGTGCCATCGTACGCCTTCAGAGCCTGTTTGAGAATATCCTTGGACTTGATGTCCATATGGTTGGTCGGCTCGTCAAGCGCCAACACATTGTATGGCTGGAGCATAAACTTTGCCATTCCAAGCCTTGCGCGCTCGCCGCCTGACAGGACACTTACCTTCTTGTCGATGTCCTCACCACGAAACAGGAACTGAGCCAGAATGTCACGAAGCTTGTTCCTTACATCTCCGACCGCTATGTTGTCAAGGGTCTCCCACACGGTAAGATTACGGTCAAGGATGTCCTCCTGATTCTGAGCGTAATACCCGATGGAGACATTGTAGCCGGTCTTGGCCTCACCGCTGATAGGCTGCAACTCCCCCATTATCACACGCATAAGGGTAGTCTTACCCTCACCGTTGCGTCCGATCAAGGCGACCTTCTCTCCCCTTCTGACCTCTATCTCAGCGTTCCTGAAGACGACCTTCTCCGGATAGCCGACTGTCAGATCCTTGCCTTTGAAGACAATGTCTCCGGAACGCGGAGCCGGCGGGAACTTAACCGTCAGCGTGACGTTGTCAGTCTCGTCAATCTCCACTCTGTCAAGCTTTTCAAGCTGCTTGATGCGGGACTGTACCTGATTTGACTTCGTAGGCTTGTAGCGGAAACGGTTGATGAAATCCTCCGTCTTCTCGATCATCTTCTGCTGGTTCTCATAGGCCGCCATCTGCTGCGCGAGCCTTTCCTTGCGCAACTCGACGTACTTGCTGTACGGAACCTTGTAGTCATGAATATGACCGAGCATGATCTCGACCGTACGATTTGTCACGGTGTCAAGGAACCGCCTGTCATGCGAAACGAGGAGCAACGATCCCCGATGACTTTTAAGATAATCCTCCAGCCATTCGATTGATTCTATGTCAAGATGGTTCGTAGGCTCGTCCAGAAGCAGGACATCCGGCTCTGACAGCAGGATCTTAGCCAGCTCTATGCGCATATTCCACCCTTGGCTGAACGTCTCGGTCTTTCGCCCGAAATCCTCATCCTTAAAGCCAAGGCCTAAAAGCGTCTTCTGGGCAAGAACCTCCGGAGGCTCCGACTGACTCATAGCCATAGCGTCTGTCAAGTCATTCAGTCGGTTGATCAAAGAAAGGTATTCATCTGACTCATAGTCAGTTCTCTCAGCCAGTTGGGCGTTCACGCTGTCAAGTTCGGCTTGAATCTCTGTGATGTGGTCAAAAGCGGTCAATGTCTCCTCCATCACGGTTCTACCCTTGTGGTGTTCCATGATCTGAGGCAGGTAGCCGATACGCAGATCGTTCGGCTTGTCGATGCTTCCGGATGTCGGAGACTGAAGCCCGCAGATCAGTTTCATGATCGTGGACTTCCCCGCTCCGTTTTTGCCGACAAGACCGATCTTGTCCTTCTCACTTATGTGGAAATCTATACTGTCCAAAAGTGTGTAGCCACCGTAGGCCACAGTCAATCCATTAATTGAAATCATTTACGCCTCCTCCTTAATCTCTTCAAGCGCATCTTCCGGCCGTGCCGGTTTACAGCACATCACGCAAACCTCGTACAAAATCAGCAAAGGAGCGGCGGCGATCAACATCGACATCGGATCCGCGGGTGTTATGATGGCAGCGATGCATAGTATAACCACTATCGCATGCCTGCGATATTTAATCAGAGTGTTTCTGGTGACAATCCCGAGTTTAGACAAGATCACGACAACGATAGGAAATTCAAACACAATGCCGAACGCCAGCACAGTTGAAGTGAACATCGAGATGTACGAAGTCAGCGAGATCGTGTTCATCACATCATCGCTGATCTTGTAGCCCATGAAAAAGTTAAGCGAGATCGGAACGATAAGATAATAACCGATTACAAGTCCAAGATAGAACAGGAACGATGCGGAAAGGAATGCCCCTCTTACCGCACGCTTTTCACTCCTGTAAAGAGCTGGGGCTATGAATTTCCAGATCTCGAAACAGACATACGGGAAAGACAGGATGAAGCCCAACTCGAACGCGACCTGAAGATGCACGAAGAACTGGGCGGATATGTCCAGATTCACCAGCGACATCTGCATATTCCCCATTCTCAGCCATTTATAGATGAAGAAGTCGCTTTTTGTCGGAGCCAGGATGATGTCGTCAAAGACCAACGACTTGAAGCAAAAGACCACGACACTGACAAGCGTAATGACAAGCACTGAGCGGAACAATGTTCCCCTCAGCACCTCCAGATGGTCCCAGAAGGACATCTCAGCTTCTCCAGCCGCCATTATTTCTTCTCGATCTTCTCGATTTTGTCCGGAGTCTTGGCTGTGGAATTGAGATCCTTGTCAATGTCACTGATCTGGCTCTCAACCTCGTTCATGCCGTCCTTGAAGCTCTTGACACCTTTTCCAAGGCCTTTCATGAGCTCAGGAATCTTCTTTCCACCGAAAAGGAGAATGATGACAAGGGCGATAATCACCACCTGCCACGGGCCAACAACACCCAAAGGAACAATAAAAAACATAGTCTAAACTATTTAAGTGTTAAAATAATCTTTACAAATATCATCTGTCATTGATATGAGCCTCTATCGCTTCCACAAGCTTCTCCGGACAACGTGTCGGCCGACCGGTAGCCTTGTTGAGAAAGCCAAGGGTCACCTGGCCTTCAACGCAAAGCGTGCCGTCCTGATTGTAAACCGCCTGCCTTACACGGAGTTTCGCCATAGGCACCTCATCGATCATTGCGACAGCCCTGACCACATCTCCCATCTTAGCCGGGAACCTGTAACGGCATTCCACGGTGACTATCGGAATGGTCACACCGTCCTCCTCACATTTCTCTATCGGGTAACCGCACTCGACCATAAGGTTGTTCCTCGCACACTCGAAGTACCGGATGTAATTCGAGTGATGGACGATGCCCATCTGGTCAGTTTCGTAGTATCTGACAGGAAAAGATATCTCAGAATGCACCATAACAAAATTGTTAGCGCCTAAAACAAAAATGTTTTACTATTTATTTCTCAAAGCGGCAAGAGCCTTTTCGTAACTTTCGATCTTGGAAAGGCTGTCAGCCTCCTTCTTGCGCTCCAAAGCGACAACCTTCTCCGGAGCGTGAGCCACAAAGCTCTCGTTGGACAGCTTTTTCCTCACTGACTCAAGGAATCCACGCTGATGCTCAAGCTCGGTCTCGATCTTTTTGATCTCCTCCTCGACATCCACAAGTCCCTCAAGCGGAACGAAGAGTTCAACCGTGCGGACAAGCAGCGAGACTCCAGCGGCGTCACCGAAATCAGCCACACTCTCGACCGAGGAAATGTTGGCAAGCTTGGTGACCACAGGGAGCATATTCATAGGGAAATCTCCCTTCACCTTCAAGGCAAGGCTTTCCTTAGGAGAGATGTTCTTCTGCTGACGGATTCCGCGGATCCCGTTCACCGCCTCCTGGGCTATGCCGAATTCCTCGATGATCTTTTCATCGACAACTCCAGCCTTAGGAGTAGGCTGGTACATAATGGTCTCCCCTTCCTTGCGCTCCGCCATAGACTGCCAAAGCTCTTCCGTGATGAAAGGCATCACAGGATGAATCATCTTCAGCAATTTCTCAAAGAATATGATTGTGGCGTCATACGTCGCCTTGTCGATGCTCTCACCATAAGCTGGCTTCACGGCCTCAAGGTACCAGGCGCAATATTCATCCCAGAAGAGTTTGTAGATGCTCATAAGGGCATCTGAGATCCTGAACTTGGAATAATGGTCTTCGACCGCGGTAATGGTCTGGCCAAGTTTATTCTCAAACCAACTTACAGCCAATTTGTTGACCTCACTCTGCTGAAGCTTTTCATCAATCGCCCAACCTTGAACGAGACGGAAAGAATTCCAGATCTTATTGCAGAAATTCCTGCCCTGCTCGACCTGTGACTCATCATAGAATATGTCGTTGCCGGCTGACGAGCAAAGCAGCATACCGATCCTCACGGCATCGGCTCCGTACTTGGCGATGAGGTCAAGCGGGTCTGGAGAGTTGCCAAGAGTCTTGGACATCTTCCTGCCGAGCTTGTCGCGGACAATTCCCGTGAAATATACGTTGCTGAACGGAATGTCGTTCATAAACTCGTCACCTGCCATAATCATTCTGGCTACCCAGAAGAAGATGATGTCAGGACCTGTAACCAGGTCATTTGTAGGATAATAGTAAGCAAGATCCTTGTTTGGCTGATGGTCAGGATGTCCAGGCTTCTGAGGGTCGAACACTGAAATAGGCCAGAGCCAGCTTGAGAACCAGGTGTCGAGCACATCGTCATCCTGCCTGAGATCAGCGGCTGTCAAAGCCGGATTGATCTTCTGGGCCGCGGCGAGAGCCTTCTCTGGAGTCTCTTCCACAACTATCTGCCCGTCTGGAAGATAGTAAGCCGGGATTCTCTGTCCCCACCAAAGCTGACGGGAAATGCACCAGTCGTGGGCGTTCTCCATCCAGTGACGGTACGTGTTACGGTACTTGTCCGGAATAAGTTTGATCTTGCCGGATTCGACGCTCTCAAGAGCCTTTGCGGCAAGGTCTTCCATCTTGAGGAACCACTGCGCCGAGAGCTTCGGCTCGATGACCGCGTTGGTCCTTTCCGAATATCCCACCGGAGATGTATATTCCTCCACCTTGACAAGGTTGCCGGACTCCTCCAACATCTTGACAATCTTCTTTCTGGCCTCGAAACGATCCTCGCCCACCAGAATCTGAGCCTTCTCGTTCAGGCGGCCGTGGTCATCGATGATGTCAATAACCGGCAGATTGTGGCGAAGTCCGATCTCATAGTCATGAGCGTCGTGAGCCGGGGTGACCTTCAGGCATCCAGTTCCGAAATCCATCTCCACATAACTGTCCTCGATGACAGGGATCTCCCTGTTGATCAACGGGATGAGCACCTTCTTGCCTTTCAGCCAATGATGTCTCTCATCGGCCGGATTGACACAGATGGCGGCATCGGCCATAATCGTCTCAGGACGGGTCGTGGCGATCACGAGATACTTGTCCGTAGGATTACCGTTGCCATCGGAGATATAATATTTAAGGTGATAGAAATGGCTCTTGGTGTCCCTGTGGATGACCTCGTCGTCACTGATGGCGGTCAATGCCACTGGATCCCAGTTGACCATACGCACACCTCTATATATCATACCTTTCTTATAGAAATAGCAGAATGTGGCGATCACGGCGTCGGAAAGCTCAGGCTCCATCGTGAACCTTGTGCGGTCCCAGTCACAGGAAGCGCCAAGCTTGCGGAGCTGCTTGAGAATGATTCCCCCGTGCTCCTCCTTCCACTCCCAGGCATATTTCATAAACTCCTCACGGGTAAGGTCTTCCTTGGATATTCCCATACCCTTGAGCTTGGCCACAACCTTGCTTTCCGTTGCGATGGATGCATGGTCCGTACCAGGTACCCAGCAGGCATTCTTGCCGTCCATTCTGGCCTTGCGGATCAACACATCGTTAAGCGTGTTGTTCAGCACGTGACCCATATGCAGGATTCCCGTCACGTTAGGAGGCGGGATTACTATCGTATAAGGCTCTTTCTCATTCGGCTCAGAGTGGAAGCACTTGTGCTCGGTCCACCAGGCGTACCATTTGTCTTCTACTTCCGCCGGATTGTACTTTGCGGAAAGTTCTTTTTTCTCGCTCATATTACTGCTTATAATATACAAAGTTTACAAATATAGCACATTTTTCACTAAATTTGCTTCAAAAATACACACATACTATGGAAGAAAAGAAAGAAATCAGTCTGGAAATCCGTCCGGAAGTAGCAAAGGGCACATATTCAAACCTTGCGATCATCACCCATTCGCACAGCGAGTTCATCATCGACTTCGCGACAATCCTTCCCGGCCTGCCTAAGCCGGACATCAGCAACCGCATCGTGATGACTCCAGAGCACGCCAAAAGGCTTCTCAACGCTCTGATGGACAATGTCACAAAGTACGAATCACAGTTCGGACTCATCAACCTTGGCGGCGGACAGGCTCAGCAGGGTGGCACGTTCAATCTCGGAGACCTTCCTCAGTTCGGTCCTAACGGAGCCAAATCATAACTTGAAATGACAGATTTCAAGAATATCAAAGCGTTCACGTTCGACATCGACGGCGTGATGACTGACGGTGGCATCCTCGCCGATCTGGAAGGCCAGCTTTACAGGACTTTCGACGCTAAGGACGGATTCGCTGTCAGAATGGCGTGCCTTAACGGATTCCCGGTCGGTGTGATCACAGGCGGCCGGTCACAAAGTATACGGGCCAGGTTCAGCAGCAACGGAATCAATCCCGAGGACATCTATCTAGGCTCCAGAAACAAGATTGAGGACTTCGAGGATTTCTGCAGGAGGCATAACCTAAAGCCTGAAGAGATAATGTATTTCGGAGACGACATCCCGGACATAGAGGTCATCCGGGCAGCCGGAATTGGAGTCTGCCCCAACGATGCAGTCGAGGAGGTCAAGGAAGCTGCGGACATCATCTCCGACCGTCCGGGCGGAAAGGCCTGCGTGCGCGAGTATATGGAGAAGGCGATGAAAGCCCAGGGACGCTGGGTCTTCGACGCGATCGCCTACAAGAAAAAATTCTAAAGGTTTTCTGAATATGGACACTCACGGAAAGAGGATCATCCTGGCTTCAAACTCACCTCGCCGCCGCGAGCTGCTCGCCGGCCTTGACATCAAGTTCACAGTTGACACGGGCACATCGTTCGTGGAGCAATACTCTCTTGACACTCCGCACGTTAAAGTGCCGGAATTGATGTCGGAAGGTAAGTCATCAGGCTTTCACAGAAAGCTTGAGGCGGATGAGATTCTCGTCACCTCCGACACTATGGTACTGTGTGGAACAGAGATCCTCGGCAAGCCCCACGACAGGGCGGACGCCGTAAGGATGCTCAAGCTGCTTTCCGGACGTGAGCATCAGGTCATCACAGCCGTGACAATCCGTGACTGTCATAGGACAAAGACCTTCTCCGTCACTTCCGATGTCTATTTCAAGAATCTGTCAGACAGCGAGATAGAATACTACATCGACAACTTCAAGCCTTTCGACAAGGCCGGGGCCTACGGAATCCAGGAATGGATCGGCTACGTTGGCATCACCAGATTGGACGGCTCGTTCTACAACGTGATGGGCTTCCCTACCCAGAGATTCTACGAGGAACTCCAAGACTTCTTGAATGGAAGATGAAAGCGTTTTTTCAAAGAATCTGCGGCGCGTACGGAGGAATATTCATTATATTCCTCTTATTCATTGCATGCGGGTGCAATCCGGAGGCTTTCGTGAAACCGATTAACCCTTCATCGCGCCATTTTACTGTCCGCGAAGACGGTGACACCATAAAGGTACGGTTTGGAACCGATGACTGGAGCGTGGCGTCCGTTATCCTGGACGGAAAAACCATCGAATGGATCGGAGGTTCATCCGCCTTGGAGAGTATCGATGGGAAAAGGAAAATCACAAGCGACGGATTCATTATGTATTACAAAAAATCCGGCGAGCGTGAGCTTGAACTTTTTTTCCTGCCGAACTTTTCAGACAGCGAAATGAACATTAGCGTGGAAGTCTCGAACTCCTTCGAGTGTGACACATTGACATTCAAGCAATCACGCTGTTCGGGTTATGAGTTTGAAAGCATCATCTGGGGAGATGTGAAAAGGCTCCTTCCTGAATATGAGAAAGGATGGGGTCCGCTCTCTTTCAAGAACGACGGGACGGACACATTGCGAATCTCACGACGAGTTTTCTTCGGTGCCTCCAGGCAGGTCTCTTTCTCAGATGAGAATGGCTTGGCGCGGCATCGGAAAGACCTTATGGTACAGGTTCCCGACGGGGCTCTTGATAATGAAAGTTTAAGTTTCAATGACCATTGCAGTGTCCTGTACAGTTATGATACGATTGAATATCCACTCAAAGACGAAACGGAAGTCGTCATGAGGTTTCCGCCTACCGGAAAGTTTTCATGGTACTACAATATGCTGTGGTATATCGACACCTACTCTGCCGATTATTCAATGTCACTCCGCAACGTCGCCACCGGACGTATCATTCAGGTAAAGGGGATTCTCACCAGCAAGTCACCTAACGGACACTTTACTTTCTATTATGAAAAACGATGAGCGATAGAATATTCATAAAGACTGTTTTGGGGATGTTCCTCGCCACGGCGCTTGCTCTGCCGGCCGCCGGGCATACGAAAGCGGATTCATCGAAGGTCACACATAGGATAGGTATCAATGTCCGACCTTCGTACATACTGCCCTCCCACAAATTCTTCAGAGGCGAAAACGCACTTGGCAAGCGCCTGGACAAAAGCGGATCCGCACACCTGCAATATTCATTCGCCTTTCCCGCGGACAGCCGCTTAGGCAAGATATACCCGACAGCCTACCAAGGAATTGGTTTGGCATGGAACACATTCTTCGACCAGGACGAGATTGGATCGCCTGCCGCTGTTTATGCATTCCAAGGCGCAAGGCTGGCGCAGCTTTCCCAAAAGTTGTCTTTCGACTATGAATGGAATTTCGGTCTTTCATTCGGCTGGCATCCTTACGACCCATACGGGGACTTGAACCCGAATTTCACAAACGACAAAAATCTGGTGGTCGGATCAAGACTCAACGCATACATCAATGTCGGCTTCTTGCTGACATGGCAACCCGCTCCGCAATGGTTGATCTCGGCAGGAATCGACATGACACATTTCTCAAACGGCAACACGAGCTATCCTAACGCAGGTGTGAACACCATAGGTGGAAGAATCGGGGCGGCAAGGCTGTTCGGGGCGACCCAAATCCGCAAAATCCCCACGGGCGGAACCATTTTTGAATATGACAGTGACGCCTCCGGGCTGAAAAGGATCGCGCAAAGGATGACTTACGATGTGGTTCTCTACGGCGCCGGAAGAGCCAAAGGGCTCATCTGGAACGATGTGCCACACATCTCAGAGGGCAAATTCGGAATCATCGGCTTGAACATAAACCCTTTGTACAGAGTGAACAAATTTTTCAGGACAGGCCTGTCCATCGACATCCAATACGATGAAAGCGCTAATGTCAGTGAGCATGTAGCCGGTGTAGGAGACGATGGCAACATAAAATTCTATCGTCCACCTCTTGCGGAGCAGTTGGGAGCCGGACTTTCCCTAAGAGCCGAATTTGTCATGCCGATTTTCTCCATCAACATAGGCTTTGGACGCAACGTCATCTTTAAAGGCAAAGAGTTGAAAGGATTCTATCAGACTTTGGCGCTGAAATCCGACATATACAAAGACCTTTTCATCCACATAGGCTACAAACTGCACGACTTTCACGATCCAAACAATCTGATGCTGGGACTTGGATGGCGTTTCGGGAACGGCAGACAACACTAAAATCTTTGGAGATATGATACCAGACTGGGCAAAAGAGTTGAATTGTTCGATAACCGTCTGCGACAAGGACGGAGTCATCGTCTATCAGAATGACCGTGCGGTCGAACAGTATAGGAAACGCGGCGATCTCATCGGCAGGAATCTGTTCGACTGCCACAATGAAAAATCCGCCGCCATCATCCGTAATCTCCTGGCGACAGGTGGAACGAACTCGTACACAATCGAAAAGAACGGGGTGCACAAGATGATATTCCAAAGCGCGTGGAAAGAGAACGGATTTGTCGCCGGACTATGTGAGATCTCGATGATCATCCCTGCCGAACTTCCGCATCACATCAGAGGGTAAGACAACGGCGGCCCACACTACGAGCCGCCGTAGGAAAGCGATCTACGCTTTTGCGAAATTGTAAGCGATCTCAAACTCAGTTGTGGCCTTCCAGACAAGGTCAAGGTCAGACGGCTTCTGAAGTCCGATCTGATCCATTATCTTCTTAATGGTCTGAAGGGTCTTGATGTCCTCTGGATCCTGAGACTGCGCGAGTTGCTCAAGTACAGCGTCAAGGGTCGGAAGAACCGGAAGAAGAGCGTCAATCACAGGAGCGCAAAGTTCCTTGTCAACATAGATTTTCAGGTTCTGGCCGTTAACTGTATATTTATATTCAATGCCTCTGGTAAGCACTTTCTGAAGTTCCGTGTTCAATGCATCGACATCAACACCGAGCGCTTTGAGTGTGGCAAGGATTTCAATGACTGAGGACATGTCGATTCCATCAATGTCAGTTCTGGTCTCCTCCGCGTCAGCGGCGTCAATGATGGCACTCACATTCGGCACGATGAACAACGCGTTGTCCATAGCGTACCAGAACACCAGATTAGCCTTAGGAGAGGTCTCCCAATCCGTGTGATGGGCGGAAAATGTGACATTGCCGTCCGCGTCAGGCTTGATCATCTTGGCCAATTGCTTCAAAGTAGCCATAGGATCGTCACCAAGATCCGGTTCTGCCCAATATCGTGCGGTGATGTTGCCGGTCTCGTCAAAAGTCACCTGATCCATTAACTCAGCCGCAAAAAGGCAACCGAATATATTAGCGTAGACAGAGGCTTTGGCTACCGCCGGAGCTGCCGCGCCTGCGGCCTTCCATGTCACCTGCACCGGTCCGCCGACAGGAGTACCGGTCTGATCCACCTTACATTTGCGGGTGACATTCCAACTTCCCGTCAAAGAAGCCGCATAGGAACCTTGAACCTGAGTGGAGACTGCCATACTGATTGTTCCATCAAGTTTCACCGTTCCTTCCACTCTGAACGCATAGCATGGATTGTCATCTGTGCTTCGTAAGGTGGCGGCGACTGATGGAGGAGTCGATACTATCGTCGATCCTTGAAACGAGAAAGAGTCATCGGATTTCTTGCGAAGATCCACTTTCATTTTCACTTCTGAATAACCAGGCACGATTCCGGTCAAAGTAAGTGTTCCGGCATCCTTGCTGTCAGCAACCAACAGCACTTCGCCATAAGAACATGTGACATCATTGACAGTTACCGCGGCATTACCGCTTTCCACCGAGATTTGTTCGACAGGAATCTGTCTCCAAGCGTCGTCAGCATTGTCCTTCTGACAAGCTGTAGTGGCAAGAATGGACGCTACCAGCGCCATCAAGCCAAAGAATTTAGTTTTCATAATTATAAAGTTATACTCACTTTTCCTCTTCTTTAGGTAAAACTATGGTTCTGAAGCGCTTCTGACGGCGTTCCCAACGCTCGCGGGCAAACTGCTGCATATCAGTGGCCTGGTCGTTCTCGTCGATGATCTCCAGACCGAGAATCGTCTCGATGATGTCCTCAAGGGTGATTATGCCCTGGAAACAACCATATTCATCAATAATCAGGCCGATCTGCTCGTGCTTTTTGAGCAGTTCCTCCCAGATGTGGCCGCAGGAATCCTCCTCCGTGAAGAAGGAGATCGGGCGTTTCAGTTCCACAAGACGTTTGTCGAACTCATCGTCAGCAAGCCCCTCAAGCGCATCACTCAGAAGGATATATCCGGTGATATATTCAGGAGAGTCCCCATAGACCGGAATCCTTGAGAAATGGAGGTAGGTCTCGTTCTTGTAGAAATTCTTCAGGGACATGTTCTCCTGCGCCGTCATCGCAACGATCCTTGGGGTCATCACGTCGCAGGCCTTGACGTTGTCAAGTTTCATAATGTTCTGGATGACCTTGTTCTCGTCGGAGTCGATCACTCCTTCCTCAGCACCGATATTGGCCATCGCTGTCACCTCTTCCCTGCTGACTGTCGCCTCGTCCTCATCCTTGGTCATCAGATTGGTGATCAACCGGACCATTATCACAAGCGGCCACATAAGAACCGACAGGAACGAGATGGTCGATGTCACAAAACCCATAAGATTCTTCCAATAGGATGTTCCGATGGTCTTAGGAACAATCTCGGAGAACACCAGCA